>JRHI01000074.1_pt3 | contig 70349 bp, 73 predicted proteins | sample 215371 | NCBI WGS metagenome assembly JRHI01 (sample SAMN02929681, study PRJNA255918) | sediment metagenome | biome: cave system; feature: Ice Cave; material: Sediment; isolation source: sediment from deep within a dark volcanic ice cave with no known source of... ... | reverse complement strand
ACCTACGCGGCGTGTCGCGAAATTTGACCACCAGGGTCCCCGCGCCGGCTCCGTTTGGACCGTTCCTGGTGGTCACCTTGGCCAATGGGGTGAGCCTGGATTTCATGGACACCGCAGACGACATTCGACCGCAACATTATGCGTTTCTGGTCAGCGAAGCCGAGTTCGAGACGATCTTCGACCGGATCCGGGCGCAGGACCTGCAGTATTGGGCCGACCCCTTTCACCAGCAGCCCGGCGAGACAAACACGAGAGACGGCGGACACGGAGTGTACTTCGACGACCCCGACGGTCATGTGCTGGAGCTCCTCACCCGCCCCTACGGCAGCGGCTCCCCGAGCTGATCCCGCGCACCGACGGTAGCCGTCGTGAACTCGACGTCACCGACATCTCGCTCGCGGAAAACGTCCGTGTCGTCGAGTTCACGCCCATCCGCCGCGTGAGATCAGGCCACGAGCACCAGCTGGCGCAATGCGATGACTGCGACGAACACCAGCGTCACAGCGATGTCGAAGGACACTCCGCCCACCCGGACCGGTTGAACGACCCGGCGCACCGGGGCGAGCACCGGCTCGGTGAGGCGGTAGACGACCCGGCGTACCGGACCGATCCCCCCCTCATAGCGGGCCCCTGGTCTGGCGAGGGAACCGACCAGATCGACGACGATCCGAGCGATCAGCAGCAGCTCGAACAGCACCAGCACCAGTCCGACGAGCGCGAGCAGCGCATCCACTGGCGTCACCTCCTGCACGGACCTGGGCCGTGTCCCGTCGACTCCGTGTCGCCCTACCAGCATCCGCGCGTCAGGTGAGAAATTCCTGAGAGCGGTCAGCGGACCGTTCCACCGACGTCGGAGTGCTGGTGCCCAGCCGGCCGGCCTGGAAGTCCTCGAAAGCCGCCATGACTTCCGCCCGGGTGTTCATCACGAACGGGCCGCCCCAGGCAATCGGTTCCCGGATCGGGGCGCCCCCTAGGACCACGATGTCCAGTGCGGGGTGTCGCGACTCCTGGTGCACCGCGCCGGCGACGGTGATGGTGTCGCCTGGTCCGAACACCGCGAGCTGACCGGTGCGCACGGGTCGACGCTCGGTGCCGACGGTCCCGGCACCGGAGAGCACGTAGACCAGCGCGTTGAAGTCCGGCCGCCAGGGCAGCCGCAGGGTCGCGCCGGGGCTGATGGTGGCGTGCAGCATCGCCATCGGGGTGTAGGTGGAGCCGGGGCCGTGGTGCCCGGCGACATCTCCGGCGATCACCCGGACCAGCACGCCGCCGTCTTCGGTGGTGAGCAGCGCGGACTCCGCGGCCCGGAGGTCCTGGTAGCGGGGCTCGGTCCACTTGAGCTTCGCGGGCAGGTTGACCCACAGCTGCAGGCCGTGGAACAGCCCACCGCTGAGCACCAGGTGCTCCGGTGGCCGCTCGATATGCAGCACGCCGCCGCCAGCGGTCATCCACTGGGTGTCACCGTTGGTGATCTGGCCGCCACCACCGTTGGAGTCGGCGTGCTCGAAGATGCCGTCGATGATGTAGGTGACGGTTTCGAACCCGCGGTGCGGGTGCCACGAGGTGCCCTTGGGCTCACCAGGGGCGTAGTCGACCTCGCCCATCTGGTCCAGGTGCACGAACGGGTCGAGCTCTCGCAGATCCACCCCGGCGAAGGCTCGGCGAACCGGGAACCCCTCGCCCTCATGTGCGGATGGCGCGGTGGTCACCGACCGGACCGAACGGTCCGCGGCGTGCGGTGCTGGCGCCGGGATCCGGGCCAACGTGGTGACGTCTGCAACGGTGATAGCTGGCATGGCCGCCACCTCCTTATCGTTGATGGTTCAACTACCATTGTCAACGCCCGGGCTGCGCTGCACATTCCCCCGCACCGGGTGTGGCCGTGCCGGGCGTTGCCGCCAGACCGTAGCGAAGATCGCCGAAAGTGAGTCGTCAAAGGGGACGTCACCCGATTCACCGAGGTCGACCAGGCGCCAGACGCACAGTTCTTCATCGAGTTCCTGGACGCCGCGAATGCCCTGCCCGGTGTGCGAACCCTCAAGACGGTGATAGTCGACGAGCTTCGACTGGGACGCCCTGGTGATTGATCACCCAGACCGAGCCGGCACCAGGACGATCGTGCATGCAGTGCGCGACGGCATACGCAATGGCCGGATCGGGAGCCAACTGCCACGACTGATGTCTGATGCCGGCCTCGTTGACGTCGCATTTCAGGGTCGGGCGGCGCGGTTTACCCACTCGTTCTTCCACCGGCTGCTGGACGGCCATCTCGGCCGCGCCCAGGAGGAGGGCCGCCTTGACGGAGTTGAGGTGGTCGAATGGTGGCGGGCGCTGGATACATCGGAGTCGCGTGGCCAGTTCACGGCCGCGCTCGCGGGCTTGATAACAAGCGGAGCAGTCCCCATCTCAAGCTCGGCGTGAGGCGGCGCCGCGCCAGCGGCGCGCTCCGCGATTATTCTGGGCGGCCGCGCTGCGCCGGCGGTGCCGGGGAACCGGGGCGGTAAAGACGGTCGCGATACGCCGCCCGATCCGCTCTGAGCAACGTGGCCGACGATCCGGTGGCGAACTCCTCGTTGCCCTCCGAGGCAAGTCGCTGCTCGGTCTCGGCCACTAACTCCGCAGGGGTCCGAGTTCGGGCGTTGCGGGTCAGTTCGGCACGTCGTCTGCGACCAGACCTTCGGCCGCGCACACGCCGACGCCGCGTAACGGCTCAACGGAGAACATGATGACTGACATGACCGAGACTCCGCTGGCAGCCCCGTTCGCCATCACTGATGGGTCTGCGCGCCACGCCAGGTACGTCCAGCTCGCGGCGGCTGGACCGGTACACCGCATCGCGCTGCCCACCGGTGAGCCGGCCTGGCTGATCACCGGCTACGCCGAGGCGCGTCAGGCGCTGAACGACCCGCGGCTAATCAGGAGTGACGCCGCGCTGGCCAACCTCGGACGTGACCTGCTGCCGCCTGAGGTGTTCGCAGCGTTCAGCCATTCCATGCTGAACAGCAACCCGCCGGACCACACCCGGCTGCGCCGGCTGGTCACCGCCGCGTTCACCCGCCGCCGCGTCGAGCAGCTCGCGCCCCGCGTCCAGGAGATCACCGACGACCTGCTCGACACGATGGCTAACGCCGAGCAGGTCGACCTGATCGACTCGTTCGCCTACCCGCTGCCCATCACCGTGATCTGCGAGCTGCTCGGCGTACCGACCGGCCGGCGCATGGAGTTCCGTGAGTGGTCCTCCGTCGTGGTGACCGGAGTGCTGGCCGGCCCGGACGCATTGGTCGCCGCGGGCACCGCAATGGTGGGCTACCTGCGAGAGTTGGTGGACGCCAAACGCGCCGCCCCCACCGACGACCTGCTCTCCGCCCTAGTGGCGGTCCGCGACGGCCAGGACCGGCTGTCCGAGGACGAACTCATCTCGATGGTGTTCCTGCTGCTCGTCGCCGGCCACGAGACCACGGTGAACCTGATCGGCAATGGCATACGCGCACTGCTTACCCATCCCGAGCAGCTGGCGCTGCTGCGCGCCCAACCACACCGGCTGCCGGACGCGATTGAGGAGCTGCTGCGCTTCGACGGCCCGCTGCAAGTGGCGCCATTTCGCTGGACCGCCGAACCGGTGGACATCGGCGGGGTCACCATCCCGGCCGGCGAGATCGTGCTGGCCGGCTTGCTCGCCGCCAACCGCGACCCGGCGTGCACCGCACGGGCCGCCGCGCTGGACATCACCCGCACAGACAACCCGCACCTGGCCTTCGGCCACGGCATCCACCACTGCCTCGGCGTGACGCTGGCCCGGCTGGAAGGCCGTACCGCGCTGGGCACCCTGCTGGCCCGCTTCCCCCGACTGCGGCTTGCGGTGCCCACGCAGCAGCTGACCTGGCGCCCGGGCGTGCTCATGAACGGCCTGGCCGCGCTGCCCGTGTCGATCGACTGAGGTGTCCGCCCTGTCGCAGCTGCTGGGCGCGGGTGATGGGGCCCGGGCCCGGGCCAGCCAGGGCAGTGCGCCCATCGCCTGGTCGATCTCGACGGCGATGGCCAGGTCGGCCAGCGCGGCCTCCGGATCGCCCAGGGTCAAGGCGGCTTCGGCGGTGAAGTAGCAACCGACCCGCTGACCACGTTCGCGCCGGCGTCGGCTAGCCCCAGTTTCCCCCTTAGTTTGATCTTGATGGGCTAGAGCCGGTTTCCAGCTCGGTTCGTGGCGGGTTGTCCTGGGCAAACGGCGTGGCGGTGCTGGTGTCAGCACCCGCCTCAGTGTATTACCCATATATGGCATCCGTGGTGGGTAAGAAGCGAGGGAAGCGGACCTACTACTATCTGGTGGAGTCTGCCCGCGTGGAGGGCAAGCCCAGGATCGTGTCGCAGGAATATCTGGGGACCGCGGAGGAGCTGGTCACGGCGATGCGCGGTGCGGGGCTCGGGCTCCCGGACCGCACCCAGCACAAGGAATTCGGCGCGGTCGCCGCCGCCTGGAGCCTGCTGGAAGACCTCGGCGTGGCCGCGATCATTGACGAGGCGGCCGGGACGAGGCGGTCCGATGCGGGCGCTTCCCTGGGCGCCTACCTCGCGCTGGCGGCGTTGAACCGGCTGGCGGCGCCGTGCTCGAAGCTGGCCTTCGCCGACTGGTGGGCCAAGACAGCGGCGCCCCGGTTCACCAAGATCCCCGCCAGGGTGCTGGACCACCGGCGGTTCTGGGACGCGATGCACACCGTGGAGCTTGGTGACCTGGAGCAGATCAGCCAGGCGATCGCGCTGCGCATGGTGGACCTGTTCGGGCTGGACTGCTCATCGGTGGCCCTGGACATGACCAACTTCGCCAGCTTCATCGACACCGCCAACCCCAAAGCGCCGATCGCGCAGCGGGGCAAGGCCAAGCAGAAACGCGCCGACCTGCGGCTGGTCGGGCTGGGCCTGGTGGTCACCCGCGACGGCGGGATCCCGCTGGCCTGGCACGCCTACCCCGGCGACAAACCCGACGTCACCCAGTTCCCCACCCTGATCGCAGCGCTGCGAACCCGGCACGAGGCGATCTGCGCCGCCACCAGCCGCCACCCCGCGGACATGACCGTCGTCTTCGACGCCGGGCAGAACTCCCAGGACAACTTTGCCTACCTCGCCGGGACCGGCCTGCGCTACATCGGGTCGGTGCCCGCCTCTGACTGCCCGGACCTGACCGCCCTGCCCGCCTCCGCGCGCACTGTCGTGGACAAGACCCGGTTCGGCGGGTTGACCGCCTATGACACCCGCCGCGAGGCCTACGGCGCGCAGCGCCGGGCGATCTTGACCCACTCCCCGGAGCTGCACCACAGCCAGGCCCGCGGGTTTGACGGCACCACCCTGGCCAAGACCGGAAAGAAGCTGGATGAGCTGGCCGCCACCCTGGCCCGCGGCAAGACCCGCCGCCCCCGCCAGAAGGTAGAGGCCGACATCGGCGCGATCACCCACAAGCCCTGGACCCGCCGGGTCCTGACCTGGCAGCTGACCGGCGACACACCCCAAGACCTGCGTCTTTCCTGGGACATCAACCAGGCTGCCCGCGCCGCCCTGGAACAGGAGATGTTCGGCAAGCACGTGCTGATCACCGACCACGACGACTGGCCGGTGGCCGAGGTCATCGCCGGCTACCGGTCCCAGTCCGAGGCCGAGTTCTCCTTCCGGCAGCTCAAAGACCCCCACGTCGTCTCCTTCAGCCCGATGTTCCACTGGACCGAGCACAACATCCGCGTCCACGTCTTCACCTGCGTCCTTGCCCTGCAACTTGCCCACCTCATGCGGCTGCGCGCCCGACGCGCCGGCCTGGACCTGTCCGTGCGCGCCCTCCTCGGCGAGCTCGCCGGCATCGGCGAGACCGTCCTGCTCTACCAAGGCGAGCGAGGCCGGCCCAGAGCCCACCGGATGCTCACCGAAACCACCCCGGTCCAAGACAAACTCATCACGATCTTCCACCTGACCCGCTACGCCCCCAGACGCTGACATGGGTAATACACCCAACCAGCCCCCGCACCCATCCTGAACAGCGGAAACGAAGAATAGATCAACTTATCCAGGAAAGTCAGGCTAGCGGTGGCGAGCAGTCCGGGGATCCACTCGACGAAGTGGTAGCGAAGAGCTGCCGCGCACGAAGCCGCGTCGTGGGCGATATCGGCACGGCGCACGAGCGCTGGAAGGCCACCAAGCCCGCTGCCGCATACGCGGCAGACCCGATCAGGATCCAGGCCACCCGCATGCAGATTAAGAGCGTCGGCCCAGGGACCCAGCGGTGGCATTCCCTTGAAGAGACAATTGTGCGCGATCAGCCCGACGGCGAACTCATTGCGGTGAGGTACCAGTTCGGCAGCGAGCCGCGTCTTTCCCAGTCCCGCGTCGCCGAGCACCAAGGCCACTCGCAGCTCACCGAGCGTGCTCCGTTGCTGTTCGGCTCGCAACGCAGCGAGTTGCCGGACGCGTCCCGACACGAGACGCCGATCGCTGCCCACGTGGCAGAATGAGCTAACAGCGCTGGCCATCGTCACGTCTCAACAGTCGCGTGGAAATTAACGTACCGACTGTACAGTCGCCACCGCAAATAAACTGCCGACGCCTCAGGTTGATATCCGAGCTGGGAAATAATGTCCACCGATCGAGGATTGAGGTCGACATCTTTGGATTTGCCCAGAACAGTCGGACGCCGTAAGGCGTGCCAGCGCGTGCCCCCTAAGAAACAGCTGTTCGGAAGCTTCTAATAACGGCGAGGCTAGCAGTATATACCAAGACCTGTAAGTCGCCCAAAGGTGGGCGACTTACCCGCGAGTTCTCATCACTCTTGGTAAGACGCGACGATTGCTCATCAGCCACATGGTCTACTGCGGGACATCGGCGGGAGACCGTGTCTGCCGAAGCTCGACGTCCCGTGATCCGCCCGTGCCATCAACTGGCCATCAACTGGGCCATCAACTGGGCCATCGAGGGCCAGCACACGGGTCACCATGGGCACCTCCGAGGCAGTGTCAGCTCACCCGACGGCCCTGGCCCCGCCCAACTGCCACGTCACCCACTAGCGCGGCCACCCACGTCGACGGTCTGAGGCGGTTTCTGATATCGGCGGGTGCTGTGGGCATGCCACTGGTTAGATCCGGCGATGCAGTCGCGGATGCCGGCCACGTAGCGGTATACCGCTGCTTGGGTGGCAGTGTCGAGTTGCAGGGTGTCGATCAGCTCGGGCAGGCGCTCCTCGGCCGCGAGGAGGTCGTTCACCCGGTCGTTTATGAGCGCACGTGCGGCGATGAATGCCTGCTCCCGGTTTAGGCGCCGTTCGTGTTGCAGCACCAGGATCAGGTTGGACACGATGCCGCAGGCGATTTCCTTGTCCAATGAGTACAGGTCGTTGATCCAGGAGAAGAGGTCCGCACCGGCAAGGACGATCTCCTGGAAAACCGGCGAGTGGTAGACCTGGTCTGGGAGTTCGGTATGCACGCAGATTTCGATGACGTCGAAGCAGGTCAGTACGGCGCTTGCGTCCCGGCGCAGCGGGATGTACTCGGCGAGTGGCAGCGGGGTGCCCCCTTCACGCAGCTGGATATCGTGCAGGCCGCCCGCCATGATGCCCATCAGGTGTCGACTAAAGCGCTCCTTCCATGCGGGCGAGGCCCACGCGTCGAAGCGGTGGGAGAGGTCGACGAGTGCCAGTATCAGTGGCGTGTAGGCGAGCGGACCGGTCGGCAGACCCTGTTCGAGCACCCCGCGAACGGCTTCGGTGACGTCGGTCCACTTCTGGGCGGATCCGTCGCTCTGTTCTTCGTGGTGGTCGTCGACGAAGAACAGCCATGCGAACCAGCTGGCCGCCAGTTCCGCCTCCGGCAGCGGCGCGTCGGGATAGCCGTAGGCAGCAGCCTCGCCGAAGCGGCCCTGGACCAGCCCTTGTTTGCCAGCGTCACTGCGGGCTAAGCGGAAGCGTATGACCCAGTCGCGGGTGGAGTTCTCGATCGTGGCCGACTCGGGATGCTGGCGTGCGGGAAAAGGCAGTTTAATGAATGGCGTCGTAGTGGATATCACGGCGCAAGTCCTCTCCGTTTCGGTCCAAGTGAGGACAACGCGACAGCCATCCGCGTTCCCGAGAGCCCATCTCACCCAACAACCTGACAGGCGGTGTTCTCACGCTACTTTGCGGAGAACCAGACACCCTGCTGTTCGAGAAGTATTACAGGGTAGCCACGAAACTCGACCAGGTCAGACGGAATATCTAACGCTCGCAATAGTTGGTCGATCAATTTTCGAGCTCGACTGATCTCCTCATCGACCTGTACGCCAGTTCAAGATAGGCGCCCAGCTCTTCGACATCATCTATCTACTTCGATTTCTCCGAAGCGTCCACGCGATCATCGAGCGAGAGCCTTGTCCGCCTACTCATCTTTGCCGATCCGCCGTCATATCGAGATTGACGTGAGTGATTTGTCGATACCGTCACCTCCCCGGATATCTCGCCACGTCTATACGTAATAGTTTACTGACGTCGGTGTCCGAGCCACTTGACAAAGTATCGTGATGCGGACGAGTTCGGGTGTCGTACACCGATGTTCACTCGAACGCTACCGCCCGCTAACCGTGGGTGTACGCTCACCCGCTGTGCTGGTGCTACTACCACCGTCGGAGACCAAGGCATCCGGGGGCGACGGGCCCCCGCTTGCGCTTGACGGGTTGTCCTATCCGGAGCTCACGCCGGCCCGCCGGAAACTGGTCGACGAGTTGGTAGCGCTGTCCGGGGACGCGGCCGCCGGGCTGGCCGCACTGGGGCTGTCCGAGCGTCAGTCCGGCGAGTTGCAACGCAACGTCGGCGTGTGGAGCGCGCCGACACTGCCCGCGCTGTCGCGCTACACCGGCGTGCTCTATGCACCGCTGGACGTGGGCTCGCTGCGGCCGGCACAGCGAGCCAGGCTGGCGGTGGCGTCCGCACTGTTCGGGCTGCTCGCCGCGGACGATCCGATACCGGCCTATCGGCTGTCCGCCACGGCGACCCTTCCGGGGCTGGGCTCGGTGCGATCGGTCTGGCGCCCGGTGTTATCACCACTGCTGGCCGAGCTCGCGGGCCTGGTGATCGACCTGCGTTCGGGCAGCTACACCGCGCTGGGACCAGTGCCGGGTGCGGTCACCGTTGATGTCGTCAGCGACGCCGGCCGCGGCCGGCGTCGAACGGTCAGCCATCACAACAAGTCGCACAAGGGTCGGTTGGCGCGGCTGCTCGCCACAGCGCCACGTGAGGTGTCCGACGCCGCCGGCGTGGCCCGGATCGCCCAGCGGGGCGGCCTCCCAGCGATCCGCACCGGCGAGCACACTGTGGAGCTAGCCGTCACGACCTGATGGCCCTCCCGGTCAGCGCCGGAACTTGGACCTGCTGCTGAACACTCTCCCATTACGTAGGGCGACCAGTTGTAACGATGAGTCACAGAAAGCCGATATACCGCACGCTCGGCTGGCGCGTCAGCGGTCGGGTGGCCAGCGGCACGGGGTTTCGGCTTCCTAGACCGTGCCGCTGGCCCTCCCGCATACGGTCTGTCGAAGTCTCCGGCACGCACTCCTCATTCGAGCCACTCGGTCAGCGCGTCGCGCAGCGCGCAGGCTTCATCGACATCGAGGGTGATCTTGCAGCTGCCGTCGACGTGCGGATTGAACTCGATCTCACCGTCGCGCTGGGAAACCACCAGGTTGGTGAAGCCCGCCGCGCCCTGGTGCACCGAGCACGATGCGTGGATCACTTTGCGGCGCTCGCTGGGGCGCTGTGGCGGGGTGCCGTTGGTCACTGGACACCTCGCGTGAGCACCGGTGTGGCCGCCTTCGGTCTGGGGTGGTGAGGCGCCGGAGCTCGCAGGCGCAGGCGCTGTACCACAGGCTAGAGTTGATCTAAGAAACGACGAGCGCTGCGGTGGCTTATCGTGCCACGCATTATGTGTAGCATAAAGCTCACCAATCGGGTGATTAGCGCTCGATGTGTGGCCGCCGGCAGCGCCAGGCCTAAGGGAGGCCGGTCATGCGCCCGACGGTGCGGAGCCGACGACTCGGCGCGCGGCTGAGTCGCTACCGCACTGAGCGCGGCATGTCCGGCGCTGCGCTGGCCGCCGAGCTCGGCATCGGTCAGCCCCAGCTCTCCCGGCTGGAGACGGGCAAGGCGAAGATCACCCCAGCGGCGCTGGAACGCCTGGTCGAGGTGTTCGGCATCGGCGAGGAGGACGCCCGCAATCTCGACGAGCTGCGCCGGCGGTCCACCGAGCCAGGTTGGTGGCAGGACTACGGTGACATCCTCGGCGAACCGGTGGAGATGCTCATCGAGCTGGAGGTCGAGGCGGCTTGGATCCGCAGCTACGAGGGCCATGTGATCCCCGGTCTGCTGCAGACTCGCGATTACGCCGAGCGGATCATCACCGTGGGTTCCATGCACATGCGCGTGGCCGACATCGACCGTTACCTCGAGCTGCGGATGCGCCGTCAGAAGCGGCTGGCCGAGGGGATGCGGTTCACCGCAATGCTGTCGGAGGCGGCGATACGCCAGCAGGTCGGCGGCCCGGGCGTGCTGCGCGAGCAGCTGAGCCACATCATCCGAGCCACCCGCGAGTTCGACGTCACCGTCCAGGTCGTGCCCTTCACCGCCGACGCCCACGCCGCGCTCGGTGACTCCTTCGTCATCATTCAATGGCCCGACGAGCACGACCCCGAGGCCGTCTACGTCGATGGTCAAACCAGCTGGACCGTTCACGAGCGCAACGGCATCATCCGGCAGTATGTGCATAGCTTCGCGTCCGTGCAGGCCCAAGCGCTCCCACCGAGGGAGTCTCTCGACATGATCCACACTGTCATCAAGGAGTTGTGAGCATGAACAACACGCGCGTCGCGCCGCCGGCTGCACTGGCCGGCGCGACCTACAAGAAGTCTTCCCGCAGCACGAGCACCGGCAATTGCGTGGAGATCGCCGACCTCCCCGGTGGCCACCGCGCGGTCCGGGACAGCAAGAACCCCGCCGGCCCGGCCCTGATGTTCACCCCTGCACAGTGGGCCGCGTTCAGCGCGGGCGTCCGCACCGGCGAGTTCGACTGACCAGTCGCGAGCACGTCAACGGGGGTTCGGCGGGCGGATCTCGGTCCGTGGCGATCGTCCGCTGAACCCAGGTGACGTCGTGCCACGCGCCGTGCTTCCAGCCGATGCGCCGGTAGGTTCCGACGGGCTCGAACCCCATGGCCCGGTGCAGGCCGACGCTCGCGTCGTTCGGCAGCGTCATGCCCGCGACGGCGGTGCGGAAGCCGCGCTCGGCCAGACGATCGAACAGCGCGTCGTAGAGCGCGCGACCGCCGCCAGTACGCCGCCGGCCGCGCTCGAGGTAGACGCTGACCTCGCACGACCAGCGATACGCCGCGCGTGACTTGTACGGACCGCCATAGGCGTAGCCGACGACGTGACCGTGGTTCTCGAGCACGATCCACGCATGGGTGCGCACGGCGGTAGCGATGCGCACGGCCATCTCCGCCGGCAGCGGTGGGTCACTCTCGAACGTGATCGCGGTGTCGGTGACATACGGGGTGTAGATCGCCACTCACGCCTCGGCGTCACGCTCCGACGCGTCTCGAACGTTCGAGGTGGCGACATTCATGGAAACGATGGTAGCCAAAGGTGCCTCTATAGTGCACATCATGTCGGACCGCCTCTCCGCGTCCCTCGCCGCGACGTTGCACCGCGCCCGGCTCGCGCGCGAGCTGTCGGCCGCTGCTCTCGCCGAACGTTCTGGCGTCTCGCGGGCGATGATCGGCAAGATTGAACGCGGCGAGGCACAACCCACCGCGGCCCTGCTGGGTCGTCTGTCGGCCGCGCTGGGCATGACGCTCTCCGAGCTAGTGGCCCGCGCCGAAGGCGACGACCAGCGACTCGTGCGGGCCGCGGACCAACCGACGTGGACCGATCCCGACAGTGGCTACCGTCGCCGTGCAGTGTCACCGGCCAGCGGTGGGCCGCTCGAGCTCGTCGAGGTCGATCTGCCCGCAGGCACGGAAGTCTCCTACCCCTCCGACGCCTACGCCTTCATCCACCAACAGATCTGGATGCTCCAGGGCCACCTACGCTTCCGCGAAGGCCACACCGACCACGAGCTCGACGCCGGCGACTGCCTGCAGCTCGGGCCGCCGGCACCATGCTCGTTCATCAACCCGACCCGCGAGACCTGCCGTTACCTCGTCGCGCTCACCAAGCGACACCCTTGACCGCGGCACCTCGGTGGTGAGAAGCGCACCCAGGCGGACGATGCTCCAGCAGAAGCGCTCCCCGGTGGTTACCCACCCACGCCAGTCACGCATCGAAACCCTGCCAACGACGACGTGACTGCTGCTCATCAATCGCGCAAAGATCTGGCGCCCCATTATCATGCGCCCAGCGGGTTGAAGCCGGCGGGGAGCTCCAGCCGGTGCGCGCTCATGAATCCGGTGTCGGCGAGCAACTCTCGGGTGGGACCGTCGGCGACGATCTGGCCGTGGTCGATCACCAGCGCCCGCGGGCACAATTCCAGCGCGTAGGGCAGATCGTGGGTGACCAGCAGCGTCGTCATGCCCATTCGCTTGATCAGATCAGCGAACTCCCGCCGGGCCGCTGGGTCGAGGTTGGCGGTGGGCTCGTCGAGCACCAGCACCTCGGGATGCATGGCCAGCACGGTGGCCACCGCGGCGCGCCGCCGCTCTCCCAGTGACAGCCGGTGCGGTGGGCGGTCGGCGGCACCTGCCAGGCCCACATAGGCCAGCGCCTCGGTGACCCGGGCTTCCAGAGCGGCGCCGGACAGCCCGAGATGAGCGGGCCCGAACGCGACATCGCGCCCTACGGTAGGGCTGAACAGCTGATCATCGGGATCTTGGAAGACCACGCCGACCCGCCGACGGACCTCGGTCAGAGTGCGCCGCTGCACCTGCATGCCGCCGATGAACACCGACCCGGAAGATGGCGTGAGCACCCCGTTGAGCTGCAGCACCAGCGACGTCTTGCCGGCGCCGTTGGGGCCCAGCAGGGCGACCCGTTCGCCGGGTTCGACGCGCATCGAGACCCCGGACAGCGCCTGGCGCCCGTCCGAATAAGAAAAGTCGAGATTCCGCACTTCGATCGCGGGGTGCTCGCCTGCGGGTTGAGAAACGATAAACCGGCCGCGACGGATCTGCGGTGCTGGTGCGGGCACGCGGGTCGCCCGACGAGCTCGACGGGAGCCTCGCGCTGGGCCGTCGCCATGCGGGGTCAGTGAGATCGGCGTGCCTACCTTGGACTCGTACCCGGGCAGCTGGACCCGGTAAGCGCACAGGTCGCAGTTCATCCGCACGTCGCCGGCTCGCGCTTCCCGGTAGCGCTCCAACACCAGCCGGGCCAGCCGCGGGTCGGGACCCAGGTGGTCGGCGCCGCGGACCTCGACCTCGGGGTGCTCCTGCGCCCAGGCAGCCGCCTCGCGGTAGATCCGGTTACGCAGTACCCCGGAAAACAGGAAGAACGGGGCGACCACAGCGGTCCCGGCACCGAGCAGCCGTAGCCGCTCCAAGGTCTCGGGGACCGATGGGGTGGCGACGGAGACGAAGCCGGGCTCCACGGTGCCCAATCCGCGCCCATCGGCGAGCAACCGGCTGACCTTCCACAGGTCGGCACAGGCGTCCGGGTCGCTGCAACCTCGACCAATCAGCGCCACCCCCAACTTCTCCGGGTCGGCGTCACCGGCCGCGTCCCGGATCCGATCCGCAGCGATCTCCAGGACGCCCGGCTCGATGCCCAGGTCGCGGGCCAGCGAGAAGTGCACCCCCGGGTGCCGGGCACGCGCTCGGGCCAGTGCCGCGGGACCGTCGTTCTTCAGGTGCCCGGCGGCCAGCAACACCAGCGGCACGCTGACGATCTCGGTGGCGCCGCGGGCGACCAGGTCGTCGACAGCCCCGTCGACGGTCGGCGAGGTCAATTCGATGAAGCCGAACCCGGTCAGCAGATCACCAGCGGCAGCGCGGATAGTGCCGGCCAACGCCCAGAACTCGTCCACCCCATCGGCGTCCCGGCTGCCGTGGCCCACCACCAGCATCGCCCGGCTCATGCCAGCGCCGTCCCGATCGCGGCCAGCGCGGGCACCGCCAGCGCCGCCGACCACGCCAGGCGAGATGCCGCAGCGCCGGTCAGTGCGCTCGGCAAGGTTCCGGTGTAGCCGCGGGAAGCCATCGCGAGATACACCCGCTCACCACGCTCGAAGGAGCGGACGACCAGCGCGCCGAGCCCGGCCGTCACATCGCGGACCTGCCACAGCCAGCGTGGGTTGCCGCCTCGGCAGAGCGCCGCGGTTCGCATTCTGGCCCACTCGGCCGCCAGCACCTCGGTGTAGCGCACCATGAAGGCTGTCACCGCGGTGAACACCCGCGGCACTCGCAACCGCTCAAGTCCGGTGATGATCTCCGGCAGTGGCGTGGTCGCGGCCAGGATGCCCGTGGCGAGCAGCCCGAACGTCGCCTTCAGCGTGATCGTCGCCGCGGCGTGCAGGCCGGGAACCGACAGCGCCACCCCGAGCACCGTCTGGTGCGGTGGCCCGCCGAGAACCGGAAGGGCGAAGACGAACAGCACAAACGGCACCTCCACCAGCAGTCGGCGCCCCAGGATCAGCGGAGGCAGCTGGGCCAGTGCGGCGACCACGGCGAGCAACAGCAGGTACCAAAGGTAGGGCCAGTACACGCCCCGCGCAGTGGCCGCGACGGCGAGCACGAACAGCGCGGTGGCGGCCACCTTGCACTGCGGCGCCAGCCGGTGCACCGGTGTGTCGGCCGGGATCAGCAGGGCGGTGTGCGCGGAACTCACTGAACCCCCCGCTGGGGATATGCACAGCCCGCCGTGACGTCCAGAGCCGCCACGTCGCCGATCACGACGGTCAGCGGGGCGGGCAGCCGCGCCGACGGCGGCTGCGCCAGGGTGCCGCGGACGGTGCGCTGGTGCGGGCGGCTGGCGGCGCTGATCGCGGCGACCGGGGTGTCGGGCGCCATCCCGCCCGCCCGCAGCGCGGCAACCACCCGGGACATCGCCGCCCGCCCGGTGAGTAGCACCACGGTGCCGCCCAGCCTGGCCACCGCGTCCCAGTTCACCTCGTCGACGTCGTCGTTGCCGGCGACCACGGTGAGCGTGCGGGACAGTCGCCGGACCATAACCGGGATCCCGGCCGCCGCCGGCGCCGCCACCGCCGCGGACACCCCGGGTACCACGTCGACGTCGACACCCGCGCGGGCCAGCGCCACCGCCTCCTCGCCGCCACGGGACACCACGAAGGGGTCACCAGCCTTCAGGCGCACCACGCACGCTCCGGTCCGGTCGAGCGCGACGAGCAGCGCGTTGATCTCGTCCTGTGGGGGAGCCGGAGTGGCACCTCGCTTGCCGACGCAGTGCCGGGTGGCCGTCGGGGCCAGCGCCAGGATGCCGGCCATCGAAGGGCGGTCATAGACGACGTGCTCGGCTCGGGCCAGCAGCGCCGCGCCGCGCCGGGTGATCAGCTCGGGGTCACCGGGTCCGGCGCCCACCAGGTGAACGGTCACAGCGGCGCACTGAGCGACCGTGCGGTCACCAGCCAGTCGCCCAGGCGGCTGGTGCCGGCGGCACCGACGATCACCACGGTATGCATCCCGGCCCTGTCGGGGTCCAGCGCGGCCAGCGTGGTGAGCTCCACCTGCTCACCGTCTCGGCCCGCGTCGGTGACCAACCCGACCGGAGTGTCATCTGGCCGGTACTCGGCGAGGACGTCGCGGGTCCGGCGAAGCTGCCAAGGCCGCCCTCGCGAGCGCGGGTTGTACAGCGCGAGCACCAGGTCGGCGGCGGCCACTGCACGCAGCCGCGCCTCCACCGCATCCCAGGGGGCGAGCAGATCCGACAGGGTCAGGCAGGCGAAATCGCGGGCCAGGGGGGCACCCAGCAGCGCTCCCGCCGCGACCGCTGCCGTGATACCGGGCACGACCCGTACCGAAGGGCGCCGGGCCGGTGGCAGCGCTGCGGCGGTGCTCAGCGCCAGCGAGGCCATCCCGTAGATCCCGGCGTCACCGGAGGACACCAGCGCCACCCGCGCACCGTCGGCCGCCGCGCGGACCGCGTCTTCGGCGCGCTGTTGCTCAGCGCCGATCTCGCTGGGCATCAGGCTCTGATGCGGGCCGGTGAGGTCGGCGCAGGCCGTGAGGTAGCCGTGATATCCCAGGACGATCTGCGCGTCCCGAACGGCGTCCTGCGCCGCCTGGGTGCGATGCGCAGGACCGCCTGGTCCGAGCCCGACGATGCTGAGCGCGCCAGTCATGGGCGCCTGCGCTTGCTGGTGGGTATGGGCCGTCCCACGGTGCTGCCTGGCTCCGACCGGCGCCGGCAGCCGTGTGAGTAGGCCGGATCATAAAGCCGGCTCCGGGTTCCCGCACCAGCCAGCGCGGGCCCCACCAGCACCAGCGCCGCGGTGCGGATGCCGGATGCGGTCAGCGCATCGGCGAGGCCGTCCACCGTGGTGGTGATCACCGCCTCGTCCGGCCAGCTGGCTTTCGCGACGACGACGGCGGGGGTCTGCGGTGGGTAGCCGGCCAGCAGCTCCTCCCGCAGCGCAGCCGGCCGGCCAGCGGATAGGTAGATGGCCATCGTGGTGCCATGGCGGGCGAAGCCGGCGACACTCTCCCCGACCGGCATCGACGCCTCGGCCCGGCCGCCACCGAGCCGGGTGAGCACGGCACTTTGCGCCACCCCGGGGACTGTGAGCTCCACCCCCGCGGCGGCCGCTGCGGCGGCCAGCGAGCCCACCCCGGGCACGATCTCAAAGGGCCGGCCATGCCGGGTGCACCAGGTGATCTGCTCGGTCAGCGCGGAGTACAGCGAGACGTCTCCGGAGTGCAGCCGCACGATCGCGGCGTCCGGGTGTGCCGTGTATACCGCGAATACGTCTTCCAGCGTCATGCCCGCTGAGTCGTGCAGCACGACACCGTCCCTGCAGTGCTCCACCACCGCGGCAGGCACCAGCGACGACGCCCAGACCACCACGTCAGCGGTAGCGAGCCGGTGCACCCCACGCAAGGTGATCAGATCCGGCGCGCCGGGTCCGGCACCCACGAACGAGATCAGTCCAGTGCCCATAATCCCAGAATCCCAGAAACACAGGGTAACGCGCTGGCGGTCACCGCGCGGCGAGGGTGAGGCAGGCGATTCGGGCGCCCGCTGTGCCTGCATGGCCCGGACCGGTGAGGGTCCGCGTCGCTTCGTGCACCACGATCGAGCCGGGTGCCCGATCGGTGAGGATGAACGGCACCGGGGTGCTCGACGTGCCAGCGCCAGCGTCGTCCGTGCGCACGTCGAGCCAGATCTCGTTGTTCGGGTTAGCGTACCGGGGGTTGCTCGACGGCGCTCGGGGCGTCGCCGCGGGATCGAGGTGATTCTGGAAGCGCGGTCCGGCCGCGTCCGCGGTCACCCCACAGGTTTGGGTGTGCGCGTGCGCCGCGTAGCCCCGGTTGGGTAGCAGCCCGAAGACCGTGAGCTCAGCCCGAGTAGACCCGTCCGTCGACGGGATCAGCCTGGCCGTCATCGCGGCGCCGATCGGCGCCAGGTCCGGGTTGTAGGTGATGGCTTTCGAGACAGGATTCGGCGGCGTGAGCGTGCCGCTGCCGAACAGGAAAAGCGGGGATTCCGGGCTGTCGAAAGAGGTCGATGCCCTGGCTATGCTGATGCCGTGGTACGCACAGCCAACCGGCGCAATGGCCATGACGGTGCCGACGATGAGAAGTCGTCGCAACGCTGTGTGAGGCCCGTCCCCCCAGCGTTCACTCATGGGTGCAATAGTGCCCGACCTGTGTGCTTCCGGCGAGACCGATTACGTAGCATCGGGGTCACTCTCCATGGCGAGTACGAAATTCTGCACGTAGCGTAGCGCCAATTCCTGGCGATCGGTCGGGTGCGACGCCCAGGCGAGCGCGTCGCCCGCGAGGCCCAGCAACTGATCCTCGTTGAGTCTGCTGACGATCAGTTGCGCGAGCCCGTCTCCATCGAGGTCCGGCCGCAGGCGCCGGGCGAGGACATATTGCGTGGCAAGCTCGTCATCGTGATCTTCGACGCTCATCCGCGGTCTCCGTTCGGCCCACCACCTTCGGTGCAGGACCATTGTGGCGGCAAGCTGTACGCCGTGCCGAGGGCCGGAGGGATCACATGACCCGCGCTGCGCATCCGATCGAGGTGGAGTCCTACCGGATCCTCCGTTCCCAGGTGGACACCGAGAGGCTGCCGCCCGGGACCCGCGCGGTGACCGAACGGGTGATCCACGCCAGCGCAGACCTTGACTACGCCTCTGACCTGGTCTGCGAGGAGGACGCGTTGCACGCGGGGTGCCGCGCGCTGGCCGCCGGGGCGCCGCTGGTGGTGGATGTTCGGATGCTAGCCGCGGGCATCACCTCACGGCAGTGCGTGGTCGCCCTTGATCTGGCGCCGGCGTCGTCGCAGGGGCTGACGCGCTCCGCGGCGGGGATCCGGGCGGCCGCTGCTGAACACCCCGAAGGCGCGGTGTGGGTGGTGGGTAACGCGCCCACCGCGCTGCGCGAGCTGATCCGCCTCGCCGCGGGCGGCGTGCTGCGCCCGGCGCTGGTGATCGGCCTGCCGGTGGGGTTCGTCGACGCCGCTGCCGCGAAGGGGGCGCTGCGGGAGTCGGGTCTACCTGCGATGTCCAACCGCAGCGCCAAGGGCGGTACCGCAGTCGCGGCGGCGGCGGTCAACGCGCTGCTGTGCTGGACGCCGATCCGGTGAAGCCTTATCTGGTGGGGCTTGACCTGACCGGGCGCCGGGTCGTCGTGGTCGGCGCGGGCACGGTCGCGCAACGGCGGCTGCCGCGGCTGATCGCCGACGGTGCCGAGGTGCTGCTCGTCGCTCCGGAGGCCACACCTGCCGTCGAGGCGATGGCCACCGCGGGGGAACTGCGCTGGGAGGTCCGGGGCTACGCCGACGGGGATCTGGAAGGTGCCTGGTACGCCTTGGCCTGCAGCTCCGAGCCCGCGGTCAACGCCGCGGTGGCCGCCGAGGCGCAGCGGCGGCGGGTGTTCTGCGTGCGGGCCGACGATGCGACCGGTGGCAGCGCCGTCACCGCGGCCACCGGAGAACATGAAGGTTTGCTCATCGGCGTGCTCGCCGGGCGCCGTCCGCGCCGCTCCGCTGCCGTCCGCGACGCGCTGATCGACGCGCTGCGCACTGGAGTGGTGGACGACGCCCCGGACGCCGAAGACCACGCGACTCCGGGGGTAGCGCTGGTCGGGGCGGGACCGGGCGATCCCGACCTGATCACCGTGCGCGGGCGGCGGTTGCTGGCCCGAGCCGACGTGGTGCTGGCCGACCGGCTCGCGCCTCGCGAGCTGCTCGACGAGCTCGGTGCACACGTCACGGTGATCGATGCCGCGAAGGTGCCCTACGGCCGGGCGATGGCCCAGGAGCACATCAACGCGCAGCTGATCGAGCACGCCAAGGCCGGCCGGTTCGTGGTGCGGCTGAAAGGTGGTGACCCCTACGTCTTCGGGCGCGGCTTCGAGGAGGTGCTGGCCTGCACGGCCGCCGGCGTCCCGGTGACCGTGGTCCCCGGGATCACCAGCGCCATCTCGGTACCGGCAGCGGTGGGCATCCCGGTGACGCACCGCAAGGTGACCCACGAGTTCGTCGTCGTGTCCGGTCACGTGGCGCCGGACGATCCCAGCTCGCTGGTGGACTGGTCGGCGCTGGGAAGGCTGCGCGGCACCCTGGTGCTGCTCATGGCCGTGGAGCGGATCGGCCTGTTCGCCCGCACCCTGATCACCCACGGCCGGCCTCCGGACACCCCAGTCGCCGTGATCGCCAACGGCACCCTGCGCGGCGAGCGCGTCGTGCGCTCCACGCTGGCGGAGATCGCCGCAGCTATCGCCGCTGAGGGGATCCGCCCGCCCGCGATCGTGGTTATCGGACCGGTGGTGGCGCTGCGCGCCTCGTGAGTGAGTAACAGTGTTCCAGCACTCAATGCCACTCACGAGTTATCCACAGGCGGCACCGTCGGCGCCCGCGTTGGTGACGACGGCCCACGCCCACTTGCTCCAGGATCTCGATGGGTAATTGCGGTACGCGCGCAGCCACCACGGGCCGGGAGCGCGTTTGCCCTGTCCCAGCGCTCCTTTACGGGGCGGTCTCCCACGTCAGCACCTCGTTGAGAACGGTGAGCGCGTCGCCGTGCACCCGGCGTCCCACAAGTCCCTCGCCGGGAACGATCAGCGGCGATGTCCGCGCCATGCGAAGCAGTCGCGGCTGAATCCTTCGATGTGGATCGCGTCCACCCAGTCGCCGGTCACCCGGTTTCCCACCAGCGGGCCATCCACGCCTGGCGCGGCCCGCTGGAACTGGAATCCCCGCAGCTTGAGATGGTCAAGCAGCTTCGCGATCACCAGATCCGGGCCGTCAGTCTGCACCGGGCGCCACCTCTGTTCTGCGCCCAGTGTGGTCGTTGAATGGAGCACGGCGGGACCGAGGGCGTTCGGGAGCTCCTCGACCCCGCCGTGGCCGGAGGGCGGCAGTCCAGCCCGGTCACCCACTGCCGCACTATCGTGCGCGGGCGGCAGGTCCGTTAGGCCCAACTCGCGGGCCAACAGGCAATGCAGGAACTCCGCGGGCTGGCGCAGCCAGTAATCCGCCTTGACGTGCTCCCGGCACAGACGACGACGCAACCTGAGCACCCCGCCCGAACGCCGACACGACCGGCACCGGCCCCGGTGATCCACGGAGTGATCGCAGAGCAGCAGGTACAACACCGCGCAGGCCCGGACCCGGATAGAGCCGGTTGCGCCCCGGGCCGCTGGCTTGAACATGATCGCGGCCAGTAGGACGTCACGCAGCGCACTCATCATGTTGTGGGTGGTCTTCGCGGCGCTGTCGCGCACGACGCTTCGCTCACCGATGTCGCCGTGTGCATGCATCTCACTCTGAGTGAGAACATGCTGACGCGGGAGTGGCCAGCTTGGTGGCCGCACCACTCAGAAACGTTCGATCTCCGTCATGAGCATCCGAGCGTGAGGGAGTGCTTCTCGATCGGCAGCGCATCGAGCGCAGCTCGCGCGTTCGTGGTTCCACCTTCGCGATCTCCGGCCCGGACCAGCATCAGGCCGCGGTGCATCTCCAGATGAGTACGGAATCGGGGCATCGACTCCGGGAGCTTTCGGGCCGCCTCATCTTGAACCTGTAGAGCCAAGTGTTCCTCGGGATGCACCCTCGTAGCCCAGCGCGATGGCCGGGAATCACGTGCTCGGTCCAGACGGGCCGGGCCGTGGCCGAGGCCGGCCTGCATCGCGCCACCGGCGGGGACGGGCTGTCGCTGTGCTCGGGCGACATGCTGCTCGAAGCCCTGGCCGCCTGCGCGGGCGTCACCTTGCGGGCTGTGGCCACATCCCTCGACATCCCGGTCGCGGGCGGCACCGTGCATGTCGAGGGCGACCTCGACTTCCGGGGCACGCTGGCCGTCTCCAAGGATGCCCCCGTCGGGTTCCGCGCGATCCGATTGCGGTACACCCTGGACACGCCCGCCACTGTCGAGCAGCTCGAGACCCTGATCCGGCTCACCGAGCGCTACTGCGTCGTTTACCAGACCCTCGCCGGTTCACCTCACTTCTCCTCGACGTGGACGACGGCGTAGGCCCGGGGGCTGTTCAGCTACCCCTGATGGCTGCCGACACAGAACTCGTTGCCCTCCGGATCGGCGAGCACCGTCCACCACAACCCCGGCGCGCTGTGCTCAGCCAGCGCCGACGCGCCTAGCGCGGTGAGCCGGGCAACCTCGGCCGCCCGGTCGTCGGCATGCAGGTCCAGATGCACCCGGTTCTTGCCGGCCCGCGGTTCGGACACCTTCTGCAGGCCGAGCGCCGGCGTCCCGGCCAGCAGCACGAACTCGCCATAGTCGCCGGCCACCGTGGTACCCAGCGCCGCGGTCCAGAATCCAGCCAGCGACTGCGGATCCGAGCAGTCGATGGTCACCATGCCGATTGAGAGACCCATGGCGCCGACGGTAACCGGGAGGACCGACAGGCTCGCCGCCCTATACGCTGCGGACTTCGCAATCCGGCCGTTCGAGGAGTCCCCGAGCATGATCATCAGGTTGTCGACGCTGTTCCTGCGCACCCTGCGCGAGGACCCGGCGGACGCCGAGGTGCCCAGCCACAGACTGCTGGTGCGCGCCGGATACGTCCGCCGCGTCGCCCTGGGGATCTACTCGTGGCTGCCGCTGGGCCTGCGGGTGCTGCGCAACGTCGAGGCTGTGGTGCGCCAGGAGATGGACGCGATCGGTGGGCAGGAGATCCTGTTCCCCGCATTGCTGCCCCGGGAGCCTTACGAGGCCACCGGCCGCTGGACCGAGTACGGCGCGAACCTGTTCCGGCTACAGGACCGCAAGGGTGGCGACTACCTGCTCGGCCCCACCCACGAGGAGCTGCTCACGCTCACCGTCAAGGGCGAGTTCAGCTCCTACAAGGACTACCCGGTAATCCTCTACCAAATTCAGACCAAGTACCGGGACGAGGAGCGGCCCCGGGCCGGGATCCTGCGCGGCCGGGAGTTCCTGATGAAGGACTCGTACTCCTTCGATCTGTCCGAGGAGGGCTTGGCGCAGTCCTACCGGGCACACCGGGGGGCCTACATCAAGATCTTCGACCGGCTCGGGTTGCGTTACGTGATCGTGTCGGCGATGTCCGGCGCGATGGGTGGCTCGGCCAGCGAGGAGTTCCTCGCCGAAGCCGAGACCGGCGAGGACACCTTCGTTCGCAGCACCGAGTCCGGGTACGCCGCCAACGTGGAGGCGGTGATCACCCCGGCACCACCAGAGCTGCCCACCGACGGCCGGCCGCCGGCCCAAGTGCTCGATACCCCGAACACCCCCACCATCGACACGCTGGTCGAGCACCTCAACGGGGCTGGCTTGGGTCGCACGTTCACCGCCGCGGACACCTTGAAGAACGTCCTGGTGAAGACCCGCAAACCCGGCGCGCAGCAGTGGGACCTGCTCGGCATCGGGCTCCCCGGCGACCGTGAGGTCGACATGAAACGGCTGGAAGGCTCGCTGGCCCCCGCCGAGGTGGCGCTGCTCGATGATGCCGACTTCGCGAGGCACCCGTTCCTGATCAAGGGCTACATCGGGCCGGGAGCGCTCGCCGCGAACGGTGTGCGCTACCTCGTCGATCCCCGGGTGGTCCCGGGCACCGCATGGGCCACTGGCGCTGACCTTCCGGGTCACCACGTCGTCGACCTGGTGTGCGGGCGTGACTTCATCCCCGACGGCACGATCGAGGCCGCTGAGGTGCGCGCCGGTGACCCATCACCTGACGGGGCCGGCACATTGGTCGCCGCCCGGGGCATCGAGATCGGGCACATCTTTCAGCTCGGTCGCAAGTACACCGACGCCTTCGGGTTGGACGCCCTGGGACCCGACAGCAAGCCGATCCGGATCACCATGGGGTGCTATGGCATCGGAGTCTCTCGGCTGGTGGGTGTTATCGCCGAACAGAGCCACGACGCACGCGGGCTGATCTGGCCGCGTGAGATCGCCCCCGCCCACGTGCACGTCGTGATCGCAGGCAAGGACGACACGGTCCGCGCCGCCGGCGAGCGGCTGGCCGCTGAGCTGGATGCGTGCGGGCTTCGGGTGATCCTCGATGACCGGCCGGCCAGCCCCGGAGTGAAGTTCGCCGACGCCGAGCTGATCGGCGTGCCGACCATCCTGGTAGTGGGGCGCGGTCTCGCGTCGGGTGTGGTCGAGGTCAAGGACCGGGCCACCGGGGAGCGCACCGAGGTGCCTGTGGACGGTGTGGTGGCGCACCTGCAGGAGCTGTGCACCAAGTAGGCGTCAGCCGGCCAGGCTCAGCCAACCAAGAAGCTCAGCCGGACAGTCCGGACCGGGTTGTCGCGGTTGGTGTCCACCAGGCAGATCGACTGCCAGGTGCCTAGGGCGAGCTGCCCGCCGAGCACCGGGACGCTGGCGTAGGGCGCCAGCAGCGCAGGCAGCAGGTGATCTCGGCCGTGCCCGGGGGAGCCGTGCCGGTGGCGCCACCGGCACGGCTCGATGGGCAGCAGCTCGCGCAGCGCGGCGAGCAGGTCGGTCTCGCTGCCGGAGCCGGTCTCGATCACCGCGAGGCCGGCGGTCGCATGCGGCACCCAGACATGCAGCAGACCATCACCCGCGGCGGCCCGCTGAAGGAAAGTATGGCAGTCCTGAGTGAGGTCATAGACCTGTTCCCGCGAGCCGGTCTCGATGCGAATCTGCTCGGTATGCACGGTCGTACGGTAATCGTGTTCAGCTTCCCTGGGGGGTGCCGGGAAACGGCACCGTCAGCGGGGTAGCGCCCGCGGTCGCCCGCCAGCGGGTCGCTCGCACGGCCGCTTCGGTCAGGGCGTCCAGCGCGGTCCCGCGCAGGCCCGGATCAGCCGGGCTGCGCTCGATCACCGAGCGCCACGCAGCCGCTACGTCGGTCTCGGCGGTGATCGCCAGCCGCAGTGCCGAGGCGGCATCGGTGACCGGTTCTGGAGTGAGGTAGCCCGGTTCGGGTGGCACTGGCGGTGCGCCCGCGTCGATCAGGATCCGCTGGGTGGCGTCGCGCCGCGCCTGGTGCGCGGTCGCGGCCGCGCTGAGCCGACCATTCAACGTGTCCGGGACGAACGCCCCCACCAGCCCGTAAACCCAGACCGCTGCATGCTCAGCCGCCAACGCGACCTGCAACGCCCCCACGGGCACGCGGCCTGCAGCCGAGTCGCTCTGGCGCCGCCTCATGAGAGCAGAGCTGCGTGGGTCGCGCAGCAGGCTGCTATCGATGCCAGTAGCGCCGCACGGTACCCAGGCAAGCTGATGACCAGCATCGACGCCTCGTCCTGGGCAGCATGCAACGCCTGGATCAGGGCCGTCCGCGCGCTGGCCACGGTAGCGGGTGGGGGAGCAATCGGTGGGGGCATCGCCGGACGCGGGGTGGTGCTGCTGGGAGCTGGGCTGGGCCTGACCCGGCGCAGCTCAGCTCGCAGCGTCGTGGCATGCGCCATCCGGTCCGCGGCGAGCGCCCTGGCCGCGGTGGCCATAGCTGATTCGGCGTGGGCGGCGGTCGGGGTCGCCATCTGAGCCACCGTGGCAGCGGCCAGCGCCGCGTCCGCCTCGGCGCGCCGGGCTGGTGACTCCAGCGGATCGGGCCCGGTGGGTGCTCGTGTCGATGGGGCGCACCCGGTCAGCACGACCGGACCGGTCAGCAGCAGCACGGTCCCGGCGGCCAGCACGCCGCGACGGCTGGGACGGGCTGTCGGCACGGTCGGCCATCTTGCCAGCAGCCTAGGTTTGCTGCGGGATCAGCACCGTGATCCACTTGGCGCAGGTTGGTTCCGCGACGCGATACCCTAGGTAATCCCGATCGGGGCACGCCGCTTTGGTGCGTCGCCCGCATTGCCACATCGGAGCAAGACAGTCACTTCTAGTCAGGAGGCCACGGTGACCGCGCAGCCTGCGAACCTCGGCTCAGCAACCGAGTCGCTGGTGCGTGACGCGGTGGCTGAGGTGGGGTTCGACCTGGAGAGCTTGGAGGAGGTGCGGGTAGGTCAGCGCTGGCTGATCCGGGTGATCGTCGATTCGGACGCGGGCGTCGGGCTCGACGACATCGCCGCGGTGAGCCGCGCGGTGTCGCTGGCCTTGGACCAGCACGATGAGCTGATCGCCGGGCCCTTCACCCTCGAGGTGACCTCTCCTGGAGTGGACCGGCCGCTGACCCACCCGCGCCACTGGCGGCGCAACCGGCGACGGCTGGTCCGGGTCGCCCTGGTGGCCGGCGGGGAGCTGATCGCCCGGATCGGTGACTGCGATGACGAGGGCGTCACGCTACTGGCATCGGGAGCCCTGCGCCGGGTGCGCTACACGGAGCTGAGCCGCGCGGTGGTCGAGGTGGAGTTTCGCCAGCCACCCGCTACCGAGCTCGCCGCACTCGACGGCGCGAGCCGGCAGGATTGGGAGGAACGGTGAACGTCGACATCGCCGCGCTGCGCGCCATCGAACGGGACAAGGACATCTCTTTCGACACGGTTCTCGAGGCCATCGAGACGGCGCTACTCACCGCGTACAAGCACACCGACGGCCATCAACCGCATGTCCGCATCGACGTCGACCGCAAGAGCGGCCTGGTCCGGGTGCTCGCCCAAGAGCTCGACGACGACGGCAACGTCAGCCAGGAGTGGGACGACACCCCCGAAGGGTTCGGCCGGATCGCGGCCACCACAGCCCGCCAGGTCATCCTGCAACGGCTGCGCGATGCCGAGCACGAACGCACCTTCGGCGAGTTCTCCGCCAAGGAGGGCGAGATCGTCGCCGGGCTCGTACAACGCGACGCCAGGGCCAACGCCCGTGGTGTGGTGGTGGTCCAGATCGGCGAGACCGAAGGCGTGATCCCGCCGGTGGAGCAGGCGCCCAGGGAGACCTACCGCCACGGCGAGCGGATCAAGTGTTACGTCGTCGGCGTATCCCGGGGAATGCGCGGGCCACAGATCACCCTGTCCCGCACGCATCCCAACCTGGTTCGCCGGCTGTTCGCCCTGGAGGTTCCCGAGATCGCCGACGGAACCGTGGAGATTCCGGCGGTGGCCAGGGAAGCAGGGCATCGCTCGAAGATCGCCGTCCGGTCGACCATCGCGGGAGTCAACGCCAAGGGGGCCTGCATCGGACCAATGGGCCAGCGGGTCCGCAATGTGATGAGTGAGCTGGGCGGCGAGAAGATCGATATCATTGACTACGCAGAGGACCCCGCGACGTTCGTGGGTAATGCGCTGTCCCCGGCGAAGGTCGTCTCGGTACAGGTGATCGACGCCCGAGCCAAGACGGCTCGGGTGGTCGTCCCCGATTTCCAGCTGTCGCTGGCGATCGGCAAGGAGGGGCAGAACGCCCGGCTGGCGGCCCGGTTGACCGGGTGGAAGATCGACATTCGAAGCGATGCGGACCCGATGGCGTCCCCACCGGCCGGCGCCGCGCGCGCCGAGGTGCCGGTCACCAATGCCGGTTCTCCGCCCGCGGCCGGGACGCGCTAGAATCGTGATGGCCTGCCGTCGGGGGACGGTCTACGCCTGCCCGGACGAAGTCCGGCGCCGCCGCCGTGAGCGGCCCGCCGAGCCAGTCCGGACGTGCGTGGGTTGCCGGACCAGGACGGTGGCTTCCGGATTGCTGCGTGTGGTGGCGGTGGATGGGACCCTAGTCCCGGACCCGCGGCGTCGGTATCCAGGTCGAGGTGCGTGGGTGCATCCCGATATCGGATGTTTGCGTCTGGCCGAGCGGCGCCGGGCCTTCCCGCGGGCACTGCGCTCCGCGGGTGCGCTCGACATCGCCGCGGTGTGCGCCTTTCTCACCTAGCCGTCCGGAGACGTGTGAGGTTCTCGGTTCGCTGAGGACGCACTCAACGCCCGGGACCGCCCCGGCGCGCGGTTGACGCAGAGAGCAGGTCGATTCCGAAATGTACCCGCAGTCGTGAAGCACTGACAGCGATGAACATGTACTAGTAACGGGGTCGAGCGGGGTTGCCGCCGGCTCCATCAGTAAGGAGAGCAGTGGCAGGTAAGGCCCGCGTGCACGAGCTCGCGAAGGAGCTCGGTGTCACCAGCAAAGACGTTCTCAAGAAGCTCGCCGATCTCGGCGAGTACGTGAAGTCCGCCTCCTCAACGGTGGAGGCACCGGTCGCCCGCAAGCTTCGTGATTCGTTTCCCTCCGATGGGGGCAAGCAGTCGCACGCCAACGGTGCATCGACCAGCGGCCGTGCGAGCAGTGCACCCACAGGTGGGATCGCTTCCACGGGCGGTGGAGTCGCCGCCAAGCCGGGTCCTGCTCCGTTGCCCGCCCGTCGCCCAGAATCCGAGCCTGGCAGCTCCGCTCCGGGGGTTCCTCGAATGTCACCAGGAGTGTTTCCGGGGTCATCTCCGCCAGTGGCCCCCCAGCGCGCGACCCCAGTGGAGCACCGGATACCTGCAGAGCCTCCGGTCGTCAGCGAGCCCCCGGCCGCACCGAACAGGCCGGCGGCACCCATGCGTCCTGCGGCGGAACATCAGGTGGCTCCCCAACGTCCGCCGGCCGATCAGCGTCCGGGTGTGCGACCCGATGACCCAGGAGCCTCTCGGCCCCGGTTGCCGAAGCCGGGTCCGCGGTCGCCACGGGTAGGCAACAATCCTTTCGGCGTCGGCAGTTCCGCGCCGCCGCGTTCGTCGGGGCAGCGACCGGCACCTCCGGCGAGTCCAGCCGGGCCGAGCAGCATGCCTCCCCGTCCGGGCGGGAGTAACCGCCCGAGCTCCAGCCGCAGTGGTCCACCCGGCAGCGGCGGAGCACGGCCGAATCCCGGCATGATGCCGCCCCGACCGCCCAGCCCCGGAGCAGGGCCGAGCCGTCCAGGGCGCCCCGGCGCCGGTGAAGGTGCGCGCGGCGGCCCTGGCGGTCCGGGCGGTGCCCGCGGTGGGCCCGGTGGTCGTGGAGGTGGCGGTGGCGGCGGTTTCCGTGGTGGCGGCGGGGGCGGTGCTCCCGGTGGACCCGGTGGTACCGGCGCACCCGCCGGCGGCGGCTTCCGCGGCGGACCGGCGCGTCCTGGCGGCGGTGCCCGTGGCCGCGGCGGCGCGGCCGGTGCCTTCGGCCGACCCGGTGGCCCCGCGCGCAAGGGCCGCAAGTCCAAGCGGCAGAAGCGCCAGGAGTTCGACAACATGCAGGCGCCGTCGGTCGGTGGTGTCCGGCTGCCGCGCGGTGGCGGGGAGACCGTCCGGTTGCGTCGTGGTTCCTCGCTCACCGACTTCGCCGAGAAGATCGATGCCAATCCGGCCGCGCTGGTGGAGGCGTTGTTCCATCTGGGCGAGATGGTGACGGCAACGCAGTCGGTCTCCGACGATGTGCTGCAGCTGCTCGGCCAGGAGATGAATTACAAGGTCCAGGTCGTCAGCCCCGAGGACGAGGATCGCGAGCTGCTGGAGTCCTTCGCGCTGTCCTACGGCGAGGACTCCGGCGGCGAGGACGACCTCGCGTTCCGGCCGCCGGTGGTCACCGTGATGGGTCACGTGGACCACGGCAAGACTCGCCTGCTGGACACCATCCGCCAGGCCAACGTCATGGGCGGCGAGGCCGGTGGCATCACCCAGCACATCGGCGCCTACCAGGTCGCCACCGAGCTGGAGGGTGTGGAACGGCTGATCACCTTCATCGACACTCCGGGTCACGAGGCGTTCACCGCCATGCGGGCCCGCGGTGCGCGCTCGACTGACATCGCGGTGCTGGTGGTGGCCGCCGATGACGGCGTCATGCCCCAGACGGTGGAGGCGATCAACCACGCGAAGGCAGCTGGTGTGCCGGTCGTGGTGGCGGTGAACAAAATCGATAAGGAGAACTCGGATCCGACCCGGATCCGCGGCCAGCTCACCGAGTACGGGCTGGTGCCCGAGGAGTACGCCGGCGACACCATGTTCGTCGATGTCTCCGCCAAGATGGGCACCAACATCGACGCGCTGCTCGAAGCGATCCTGCTCACCGCGGATGCCTCGCTGGATCTGCGCGCCAACCCCGATATGGAAGCCCAGGGGGTGGCGATCGAAGCACATCTGGACCGCGGTCGTGGTCCGGTGGCGACCGTGCTGGTGCAGCGGGGCACGCTTCGGGTCGGTGACTCGGTGGTCGCGGGCGACGCCTACGGTCGGGTCCGCAGGATGGTCGACGAACACGGCGCTGACGTCATCGAGGCGCTGCCCTCGCGACCGGTGCAGGTCCACGGGTTCACTTCGGTGCCGGGTGCGGGTGACAACTTCCTCGTCGTCGAAGAGGACCGCATCGCTCGCCAGATCGCCGACCGCCGGCGCACTCGGGAACGCAATGCCGATCTCGCCTCCCGGCGCCGTCGGGTCAGCCTTGAGGACCTGGACCAGGCCCTCAAGGAGACCAGCCAGCTCAACCTGATCCTCAAGGGCGACAACTCCGGCACGGTGGAGGCACTGGAGGACGCCCTGCTGAAGATCGACGTCGGCGAAGAGGTTGAGCTGCGGGTGATCAGCCGCGGTGTCGGTGGCATCACCGAGAGCGACATCAACCTCGCCATCGCGGACAACACCGTCGTGCTCGGATTCAACGTCCGGGCAGACGGTAAGGCCACCGCACTGGCCAACCGCGAGGGTGTGGAGATCCGCTATTACTCGGTGATCTACCAGGCGATCGATGAGATCGAGCAGGCCCTCAAGGGCATGCTCAAGCCGGAGTACGAGGAAGTGGCGCTGGGCCGTGCCGAAGTCCGCGAGGTCTTCCGGTCGTCCCGGATCGGCACCATCGCCGGGTGCATGGTCACCTCAGGGGAGATCAAGCGCAACGCCAAGGCCCGGCTGCTCCGGGACAACGTGGTCGTCCGCGAGGACTTCACGGTGTCATCGCTGCGCCGGTTCAAGGACGACGCATCCTCGGTCCGGGAGGGTTTCGAGTGCGGCGTCACGCTCTCGTCCTTCCACGACCTCCGGGTCGGCGATGAGATCGAGACCTACGAGATGAGGGAAAAGCCCCGCGCCTGATCCATCTGCTGGGGGTGGTAGCCCTCCAAGGGCCGCCAACCCCAGCAATGGGGATCTTCAAGGACCACCAACCCCGCAGGTTGTGGTCTTCACCAGCTACCAACCGGTGGTGAGCGGTGTACGTCGGCGCTGTGGAGTTGGACGTCCTGTTCGGCGACGTTCACTCCCTGAAGCAGAAGCGCTCGCTGGTCCGGCCGGTGATCGCGGAGCTCCGGCGACGCTTCGAAGTCGCGGCGGCCGAGGCCGGGCACCTGGACCTGCACCGCCGGTCTCTGATCGGAGTTGCCGCTGTCGCTGCTGATGGTGGCCACGTGCGCGACGTGCTCGACGCCTGCGAGCGGTTGGTTGCCGGACGGCCCGAGCTGGAGCTGCTGACCGCCCGGCACCGGATACTGGGTCCAGATGATGACTAGCGCCAGATGTTGACTAGCGGCAGAGGAGAACGCGATGGCCGACCCCCCACGGGCCCGCCGGCTCGCCAAACGGATCGCCCAGATCGTCGCGTCCGGCCTGGAACACGAGGTTAAAGATCCCCGGCTGACGATGGTGACGGTCACCGACGCGAAAGTCACCGGAGACCTTCAGAACGCGACGATCTACTACACGGTGCTCGGAGAGACTGTCGATACGCCGCCGGACACCGCCGGCGCAGCCGCCGCTCTGGCGAGTGCGACCGGCGTGTTGCGCAGCCTGGTCGGTCGTGGCACAGGCATCCGGCTCACCCCCACCCTGACCTTCCGCTGCGACCAGCTGCCGGACGGGGTGCGGCGGATCGACGAGTTGCTGGCCCAGGCACACGATGCCGACGCGAAGGTCGCCCGCATCGCGGCGGATGCGTCGCCCGCCGGTGAGCCCGACCCGTACCGCCCACCGCGGGACCTCGCCGCAGACGATGACTGACTGCCGCGACCGGGATCTGTGGGATCTGGAACTGGCAGCCGCTGCGGAGCTCGTCGGCCGCGCGAGGGACGTCACATTGGTAGCCCACGTGCAACCCGATGCCGACGCGCTGGGTAGCGCCCTGGCTCTCGGCATGGCACTTCGGCAGCGCGGGGCCACGGTGCGGGTGACTTTCGGTGAACCGGCACGGACCCCGCAATCGCTGCGGGCACTGGACGTCGCCGATCTCATCGTGTCGCCAGACCAGGTCCCGGCGCGTCCAGAGCTGCTCGTTGCTCTGGACACGGCGAGCCGGAGCCGGCTGGGTTGCCTCGCGGCCCGGGTGGATACCGCCGGTGCCGTGCTCGTGATCGACCACCACGCAACCAACGGCCGCTTCGGTACCCACCCATCTGGTGGACCCCGGCGCGGAGGCCACCGCGGTGCTCGTATTGGAGTTGCTCGACGCGCTCGAGCTAGCGCTGGATGAACCGATCGCACGCTGCCTCTACGCCGGTCTGGTCACCGACACCAGCTGCTTTCGCCGCGCTGACCCTGGTACCCATGCGATCGCTGCCCGGCTGCTGGGCGCGGGCGTTGATCCCAACGCCACCACCCGGGAACTGCTGGACACCCATCCCTTCGGCTGGTTGGCCATGCTGTCAGCGGTACTCGGTCGCGCGCAATTCGAGCCCGCGTCGGCGCAAGGTCTGGGACTGGTGCACACCACGGTGCGGTTGGCCGACACAGCGGGGCTGCGCCGCGAGGAGGCCGAAAGCGTGGTGGACCTCGTGCGGAGCACGTCGGAAGCCGAGGTCGCCGTGGTGTTCAAGGAAGCCGGCCCGGACCGGTGGGCGGTGTCGCTGCGCGCCAAGCAGCGCCTCGACGTCTCAGCCGCCGCGGCCGAGTTCGGCGGTGGCGGCCACCGCCTCGCGGCCGGTTTCGCCGCCGACGGCAGTGCCCACGACGTCCTGGACGCGTTGCGCCGCGCACTGCACCGTGCGCCCCTGGCCTGACCACGTGCTCACACCGCACCATCGGCGTCCCGACGTTGGAGTTCGGTAAGGTCAGCCGCCCGCCACCGTCGCTACACCGCCACCGCCTCGAAACCGTGGGAGACAGTCATGGGTATCGCTCCAGAATTTCCGGTGACCGCAACGGGCTATGAGTCGGTGCTGCCGCGTTTCGCAAGGAGCTCGAAGTGGAGCGGTTGTTCCGCGACGCGATCGCGGCGCGGGTGATGGCGCCCACCACCGAGGCATTGCACGACTTCGTCGGCCGGACCTGCCTAGGGTTGCCGCTGTTCGACCCACCAAGTGCGTGACAACGCGGCCAACGCCGGCGGTGTCATGACTTCGGCGTTGATGCCCGGTGGCCTGGTGGTGGTGGACAAGCCGGCCGGGATGACCTCGCATGACGTCGTCGCCCGGCTGCGCCGGTTGCTGCGCACCCGCCGGATCGGGCACGCCGGCACCCTGGACCCGATGGCCACCGGCGTGCTCGTCTGCGGCGTGGCGCGCGCCACCAAGCTGCTGGGGCATCTCCCCCTGGAACCCAAGGTCTACCGCGCCACAGTGCGTCTCGGCATATCCACCAGCACCGACGATGCGCAAGGCGAGCGCATCCACGGCGCCGACGCCTCTACGGTCGCCGAGCAGAAGATCCTCGCCGGTATAGCGGATCTGCGCGGCGCCATCGAGCAGGTTCCCAGCACGGTGAGCGCGGTCAAGGTCGATGGCAAGCGGGCCTACGCGCTGGCTCGGGCCGGTGAGCAGGTGTTGTTGGCCGCCCGCGCGGTGACCGTTTCCCGGTTCGATCTCCTCGCCCTGCGCCGCGGCGACGCTGTGACCGACCTCGACGTGCTGGTGGAATGCAGCGGCGGCACCTACGTCCGGGCGCTGGCCAGAGACCTCGGGGCCGCGTTGGGTGTCGGGGGACATCTCACCGCGCTGCGCCGGGCCCGGGTGGGCCCCTACGGTCTGGACGTCGCCCGCACGCTGGAGGAGCTGGCGGCCCAACCGCGATTGTGGGCGGAACTCGACGAAGTGGTGGTCGCCGCGTTCAGCCGCCGCAGCGTGGACTCCCAGCAGGCCTGGGTATTGGCTCATGGTGGATCGTTGCCGGCGGTCGGGCTGGTCGGAACGCACGCCGCGATCGACTCACAAGGCAACGCGATCGCGCTGCTCACCGAGCGCGAGGGCCAAGCCCGGCCGGTCCTGGTGCTGCGCCCTGCGGGCGACTGAGTTCGGTTGCGTCGGTCCAGTTAACCTCAGTGCTTGTGCAGCGCTGGCGGGGGATAGAGGCCATCCCGAACGGATGGGGCCGCAGTGTGGTCACCATCGGTGTGTTCGACGGGATGCACCGCGGTCACGTCCAGATGGTAGGCAAGGCGGTGCGGCGGGCCCGCGAGATGGGCGTCCCCAGCGTGTTGATGACCTTTGACCCGCACCCGTCGGAGGTGGTCCGGCCGGGCAGCCACCCAGCGCAGCTGACGACTCTTCGCCGCCGGGCTGAGCTGGTCGAACAGCTCGGGGTCGAGGTGTTCTTCGTGCTTCCGTTCACCGTCGAACTATCCCGGGTGCCGGCCGACGAGTTCGTCCACTCTGTGCTCGTCGAGCGTCTGCATGTGGCAGAGGTCGTGGTGGGTGACAACTTCACCTTCGGTCATAAAGCGGCCGGCGACATCGAGCTGCTGCGGTCCCTGGGCCGGCGGTTCGGCTTCACCGCCGAAGGCGTGGGGTTGCTGTCCCAAGGCGAGCTGACCTTCTCCTCCACCTACATCCGGTCGTGCATCGACGCCGGGGACGTGGCCGCGGCGGGAACTGCCTTGGGCCGCCCGCACCGAGTGGAGGGCATCGTGGTCCGCGGCGACCAGCGTGGCCGCCGCCTGGGTTACCCGACGGCGAACCTGTCAACGTCGCGGCACGCCGCGATTCCCGCAGACGGTGTGTACGCGTGCCGTTTCGTGCATCGCCGCCGGGAGTTCGCGGCAGCAGTTTCGATCGGCACGAACCCGACCTTCTCTGGACGCGAACGCCGGGTGGAGGCTTTCGTGCTGGATCTGGACGAAGACTTCTACGGCGAGCGGGTGGCACTGGACTTCGTCGAGCGGCTGCGCGGCATGAGCCGCTTCGACACACCCGAAGAGCTTGTCGCCCAGATCGACGATGACGTGGTGCGCACCCGAAAGGTGCTCGACCGGCCCGGCTGAGGATTTCTCCGGCGCCGCGTCCGGGGCCCTGGCAGGATGCCACGTAGAGGGCACGGAAGGGGAGTCCGGTGGATGAACAGCGTGCCGTCGCACGCAACGTCGTCCTGCAGCGGGAATGGTATGGCGAGCCGCTGGGCGATCGAGTGCGGCGACTCGTGGTCGCTTTCGCGGTTTCCCAGGCGCAGTTGGCCGAGGTCCTCGGGCTGAGCGCACCGATGCTCAGCCAGCTGATGAGCGGACGTCGGGCGAAGATCGGCAATCCTGCGGTGTTGGCCCGAATGGTGATGTTGGAGCGCCGCGTACTCACCCCCGAGGTTGCCTCCGGTGACCCGGATGCGATCCGGGCTGCGCTGGAGCAGGTTCGCGACTCCCGGCCCACCGTCAGCCGGCCCACCGTCAGCCGGTCGACCGGCGGTGGCCCGACCGGCAGTGGGGAGATACTCCCGGTAGAGAAGTACGGTGACGAGGTGCTCGTCCCGGCGCTGCGTGCGGTGGCTGATCCGGCCGAGTTGGCGGCTGCGGCTCGTCTGCTGCAGGATCGCTTCCCGTCGCTCGCCGCATTGCTTCGGCGCGCCGCCGGCCCCGGCCAGGAGATCGACGCCGAGGCGTGAGCTGGTAACCTGCCCAGAGGTCCGGCTGTGGTCCGTGGCGGTCGGCTCCGTGAGTTGTTCCACGCGAAATTCGCGGCCCGCACGGTACAAGATGACAGGAGAAGATTCAGTGGCGTTGTCCACCGCACAGAAGAGTGAGATCCTGGCCGAATACGGGCTGCGTGGGGGGGACACCGGATCCCCTGAGGCGCAGGTGGCCTTGCTGACCAAGCGCATCATGGACCTCACCGAGCACCTCAAGCAGCACAAGCATGACCATCACTCCCGGCGCGGCCTGCTCCTCATGGTCGGCCGCCGCCGCAACTTGCTGAACTACCTCGCCAAGGTCGACATCGCGCGCTACCGATCCCTGATCGAGCGCCTCGGCCTGCGCCGCTGACCCTGAGCCAGCACAGCACAAAGTACACAAACCACACATCGCCACACGAGCCGCTCGTCACCGTCGTCGGGACCGTCGTCCGCCGGTCCTCGGTAGTGGCTCCCGGGAGCACGTCACGTACTCCGGGGGCTTCGATCGAAGACCGGCCCGCCGTCCTCGTTCCCGCGCCGATGGTTGCTCCAGCGGTTCGTGTCGCGAGGAGGAGAAGAATTGACCGACTCCACTACCACCTCTACCCAGACCGTGCACGAAACGATCGCCTTGCTGGACAATGGTGCCTTCGGTACCCGCACTGTGCGATTCGAGACCGGCCGGTTGGCCCGGCAGGCCGCTGGTTCCGTCGTCGCCCACCTCGACGACGAGACGATGCTGCTGTCGGCCACCACGGCCTCCAAGCAGCCCAAGGACCAGTTCGACTTCTTCCCGTTGACCGTCGACGTCGAGGAGCGGATGTATGCCGCCGGGCGTATCCCCGGCTCCTTCTTCCGCCGGGAAGGCCGTCCCTCCACCGACGCGATCCTCACCTGCCGGCTGATCGACCGCCCGCTTCGACCCTGCTTCGTCGATGGCCTGCGCAACGAGGTCCAGGTCGTCGTCACCGTGCTCAGCCTCAACCCGGCCGACCCCTATGACGTGCTCGCGATCAATGCCGCGTCAGCGTCGACTCAGCTGTCCGGGCTGCCGTTCTCCGGTCCGATCGGCGCTACCCGGGTAGCCCTGGTCAGCCAAGACGAAGGTGGCAGCCAGTGGGTCGCCTTCCCGACTCATGAGCAGATCGGCCGGTCGGTATTCGATATGGTCGTCGCCGGTCGGGTTGTCGGCGACGGCGCCACCAGCGACGTGGCGATCATGATGGTCGAGGCGGAGGCCACCGAGGCCACCATCGAGCTGATCGCCGGCGGTGCCCAAGCCCCGACCGAAGAGGTGGTGGCCGCCGGGCTGGAAGCCGCCAAGCCCTTCATCCGCGCCCTGTGCCAGGCCCAGCAGGAACTGGCGGCCGCGGCCGGCCGAGCGGAGCGGGAGTTTCCCACCTTCCCCGCTTACCAGCCCGACGTCCTGGAAGCCGTCCGCGAGGTGGTGGCCGACGAGCTGGCACAAGCGCTGGTCATCGCGGCCAAGCAGGAGCGGGAGAGCCGGCTCGATGAGCTCAAGGCCGGTGCTCTGGAGCGGCTGGGTGAGCGCTTCACGGGCCGGGAGAAGGAGATCGGCGCGGCGTTCCGGGCCATGACCAAAACAGCGGTACGCCAGCGCATACTGCGCGACAAGGTGCGCATTGACGGCCGGGGCATCACCGATATCCGGCCGCTGTCGGCTGAGGTCGAGACGATTCCCCGGGCGCACGGTTCGGCACTGTTCGAACGTGGCGAGACCCAGATTCTCGGCGTCACCACGCTGAACATGCTGCGCATGGAACAGCAGATCGACTCGCTGGGCCCGGAGACCACCAAGCGTTACCTGCACCACTACAACTTCCCGCCGTACTCCACCGGCGAGACGGGCCGGGTGGGTTCACCGAAGCGGCGCGAGATCGGTCACGGTGCGCTGGCTGAGCGCGCGCTGGTCCCGGTCCTGCCCAGCCGGGCGGAGTTTCCCTACGCGATCCGCCAGGTCTCCGAGGCGCTGAGCTCCAACGGCTCCACCTCGATGGGCTCGGTGTGCGCGTCGACGATGTCCCTGTTCAACGCGGGAGTTCCGCTCAAGGCTGCGGTGGCTGGTATTGCGATGGGTCTGGTGTCGGGTGAAGTCGATGGCCAGGCCGCTTTTGTCGCGCTCACCGATATCCTGGGAGCCGAGGATGCCTTTGGCGATATGGACTTCAAGGTCGCCGGAACCAGCGCGTTCGTCACCGCATTGCAGCTGGACACGAAGTTGGTCGGGATCCCGTCGGACGTGCTGGCCGGTGCGCTGTCCCAGGCCAGGGACGCTCGTTTGACCATCCTCGCGGTGATGGCGGAAGCCATCGATGGGCCGGATGAGATGAGCCCGTTCGCCCCCCGGGTGACGGCGATCAAGATCCCGATCGACAAGATCGGCGAGGTGATCGGCCCGAAGGGTAAGATGATCAACTCGATCACCGAGGAGACCGGCGCGGACATCTCCATCGAGGACGACGGCACGATCTACGTCGGCGCCAGCGACGGCCCGTCCGCGGAGGCCGCCATCGACCGGATCAACGCGATCGCCAACCCGCAGCTGCCCAAGGTCGGGGAGCGGTTCCTGGGGACCGTGGTGAAGACCGCGGCCTTCGGTGCGTTCGTCTCGCTGGTACCCGGCAAGGATGGCCTGGTGCACATCTCCAAGCTGGGTAATGGCAAGCGCATCGGCAAGGTCGAGGATGTGGTGAAGGTCGGAGACAAGCTGCGGGTGGAGGTGGCGGACATCGACAACCGCGGCAAGATCAGCCTGGTGCCGGTGGGCGAAAACGATGCTGTCGACACCGCCGACTCAGGTGCCGGCCCCGCCACGGACACGGCTGAGGTTCCGGCCGGCACGTGATTCCGCGGCAGCATCCCCAAGGAGGAATGGCTCCGGGCACGACGCTCCAGCGCAGTGTGTTGCCGTCCGGTTTGCGGGTGGTGACCCAGCAACTGCCTGGCTCGCGCTCGGCCGCCGTGGGGATGTGGGTGGCGGTGGGTTCGCGAGACGAGCCCACCGCGGTGGCCGGCGCGGCGCACTACCTGGAGCACCTGTTGTTCAAGGGCACCACGCGACGCTCCGCGGTGGCGATCGCCGAGGAGATCGACGCGGTGGGCGGTGAGCTCAATGCGTTCACGACCAGGGACTGCACCTGCTATCACGCGCAGGTGCTCGACTGCGACCTTGAGCTCGCCATCGATCTGGTGTGCGACGTGCTGGGTGACGCCTTGATCGACCCAGCCGACGTGGAGATCGAGCGCGGCGTGGTACTCGAAGAGATCGCGATGCGCGACGACGATCCGGAGGACTTGCTGCACGACGAGTTCTGCGCCGCGTTGTTCGGGTCGCACCCACTGGGTCGTCCGGTGCTGGGTACGGAGGAGTCGGTAAGCGGGATGAGCCGCGAGGCGCTGCACGCCTTCCACCGGCGGTGCTACACGCCGCCACGGTTGGTTCTGACGGCCGCCGGCAACGTCACGCACAGCGCGGTGCTGGCCGCGGTGGCCCGGAGTTTCGGGCACCACCTGACCGGTTGCGCCCAACCCGTGCGCCCGCGCCGCGGCCGGGCTCAGGTCACCGCCCGGCGCGCCCTGGCCCTATGTCCCGACTCTTCCGAACAGGCTCACGTCATGCTGGGTGTGCCGACGATGGACCGTCACGACGACCGGCGCTACGCGCTCGGCGTGCTCAACGCCGCGCTGGGCGGCGGGATGAGTTCGCGGTTGTTCCAGCAGGTTCGCGAGCAGCGCGGGCTGGCCTATGCCGTCTACTCCGCGCTGGACTGTTACGCCGACACCGGCAGCCTGTCGATCTACGCCGGCTGCTCCCCGGGCCGGTTGGGTGAGGTGGCGGTGGTGGTCGGCGACGTGCTGGCGGCCCTGGCCCGGGACGGTCTGTCCGATACCGAGCTGGCTCGTGGCAAGGGGCAGCTGCGTGGCGCGCTGGTGCTGGGTCTGGAGGACGCGCCTTCGTGGATGACCCGGATCGGCACGGCGGAGCTCAACCACGGGGAGCACCACACCGTCGAACACGAGCTAGGACGCATCGACGGGGTGACCGTCGAGCAGGTCGGTGAGCTCGCCCGCGAGCTGCTTCACCAACCGATCACCGCCGCCGTGGTGGGCCCATACAGTCATGTGGATGATCTGCCCGACGAGATAGCGGAGTTGATCGCATGACCCCCGCTGAGCAGATGCCCGCTGCGAGGAACCGCTCGGCGGACAATCCCATCCGGGTCGGGGTGCTCGGGGCGCGCGGTCGGGTGGGGACCGAGGTGTGCAAGGCGGTGGACGCCGCTGAGGACATGGAACTCGTCGCGATGGTCGACGCGGGCGACTGGATGTTCAACGTCGCTGACGCGGGCGCAGAGGTCGTCGTCGACTTCACTCACCCCGACGTCGTGATGGACAACGTGCGCTTCTGCGTAGACCAGTCCATTCACGCCGTTGTGGGCACCACTGGCTTCACCGAGGCCCGGGTGACGCAGGTCCGCGAATGGCTCGCGCCCAAGCCCGATCTCGGGGTGCTGATCGCCCCTAACTTCGCCATCGGGGCGATCCTGTCGATGCGTTTCGCTGCGATGGCCGCCCGATTCTATGAATCGGTAGAGATCGTGGAACTGCATCATCCGCGCAAGGCCGACGCACCGTCGGGCACCGCGGCCCGCACTGCGGCACTCATCGCGGCGGCGCGCGCGCAGGCCGGAATGGGCTCGTCCCCTGATGCCACCACCCGCCTCCTACCGGGGGCCCGGGGCGGTGACGTCGACGGGGTTCGAGTCCATGCGGTGCGCTTGACCGGGCTCGTAGCGCACCAGGAAGTGCTGTTCGGTACCGAGGGTGAGACATTGACAATCCGCCACGACACCCTCGATCGCTCCTCGTTCATGCCCGGCGTCCTGCTAGCCGTCCGCTCAGTACTTCACCACCCAGGCCTGACCGTAGGTCTAGAACCCCTACTCCACCTGTAGCGCGCCTCGGTCGTCATTCGGCGGACACGTTGGGGCGGGTTAGGTGAGAGTGAGGTCTAGGGGGCCGGTGAGGCGGACTTCGCGCAGCAACCGGCCGCCGGCGTCGAGGGTGCGCACGGTGCCGTCGGGGTCCCAGCCGACGCGCCGGTAGAAGCTCAGCGAGGCCGGGTCCTCGGCGAGCACCCAGGCGATTCCCCGGATAGCTCCGGCGTCGCGTAGCGCTGCCGCGGCGGCAGCGAGCAACCGGCCGCCGTGGCCTCGCCGCCCCCACCTGGGTTCTATCAGCAGGGTGCTCACCAGCACGATCCGCGCCGCGTCGGGCGGCAACGCGCCATCGGCGGCGGCCACGTCGTCCTCGGGTGCCGGACCGGCCACCACGAATCCGACCGGCTCGTCACCTTCGGTGGCGAGCAACACCGTGGCCCCGCCCTCGATGGCGTCGGCCCAGGCCTTTCGCAGGTGCAGTGCATCCAGTCCGTCGAGGGTGCCGGGCGGCAACAGCTCGGAGTAAGCGGCGCGCCAGGTGGCGGCGTGCAGCGCTGCCAAGATGGGAACGTCCTCAGATGTCGCCGTTCGCACCCGAGCCACTGCCATACCACTCACGGTAGGCGGTAGCCGGAATGGAGACGTATCGGGGCGGACTGTCGGTGCCGGGTGGCAGCATCGGTGACCGTGGAGATTGTCGGACAAGACAGTGCGCGGCGTACCGCGCTGGCCGCGCAAGGTTTTGCCGACCCGCGCCCCGCCGGTGCGGTGACTCGGCGGCATCTGGTGCGGGTGCTGGGTCGGATCCGGCTGCTGCAGTTGGACTCGGTCACCGTGCTGGCCCGGGCGCATTACCTACCGATGTTCAGCCGGCTGGGTCCGTACCCGAGGGAACTGCTCGACGATGCCGCCTGGGCGCACCCGATGCGCCGTCCGCGCCTGCTGGTGGAGTGCTGGGCGCACGAGGCAAGCCTGGTTCCGGTGGGCGACTGGCCGTTGTTGCACTCGGGAGCCAAGGACCCCGGCTGGTGGCAACGGTACGGCGAACTCGCGGCGCGAGCTCCGGAGCTGGTCATGGCAGTGCTGGACGCGGTCAAGGAACGCGGCCCGATCAGTGCGGGCGCCCTGGAGGGGGAGTTGGGTGCCGGGGTCCGTGCAGCGCCTGGATCCTGGTGGAATCGGAGCGACACCAAACGGATCTGTGAGTGGCTCTTTGGCAGGGGAGAGCTCGTCGCCGGGACCCGGCGCGGCTTCGAGCGGCTCTATGACCTGCCGGAGCGGGTGCTGCCGGCGGACGTGCTCGCCCGCCGGGTCGACGCCGAGCAGGGTGCTCGTGAGCTGATCGCGCGGGCTAGCGCCGCGCTGGGCGTAGCCACCGAGGCTGACCTGCGGGACTACTACCGGTTACGACCGGAGCGCAGCCGCAAGGCGGTCACGCAGCTCGTGGAGGCCGGAGAGCTGCAACCGGTCATGGTTCGGGGCTGGCGCGCACCGGCCTACCGGCACCGCGACGCGCGCACGCCGCGGCGGATCACCGGCGCCGCGCTGCTGTGCCCGTTCGATCCGCTGATCTGGGACCGGGCGCGCACTGAGCGGCTGTTCGGTTTCCGCTACCGGATCGAGATCTATGTCCCGGAGCACCGGCGCAGCCACGGTTACTATGTGTTCCCCTTCCTGCTGGACGGGGAACTCGTCGCCCGGGTCGACCTCAAAGCCGACCGTTCCGCAGGCCTACTGCGCGTGCCGGGTGCTTTCGCCGAGCCCGGAGCTGTCAACACCGCACGGGTGGTTGCGGAGCTCGCGAGGGCGCTGCGTGAGATGGCCGAATGGCTGGAGCTGGACGGGATAGCAACAGGGCAGCGCGGAGACTTGGCCGAGGTGTTGGGCTCCGCGACGAGACGTCCTACCCGCTCCAGGCCGGTCAGGATGGTGCCGCGGTGACCAGCGCATCGCCCGATCCGGTCCGGGCCCGCACTCGCAGCACGACGTCGCCCTCCTCGGGCGGGCCGCCGACCGGCAGGTTGCTGCGCGCGCGTCCGGACCCGGAGCTGACGTCCAGCTCGGCAAGCACACCGGGGTGGATCCCGACTCGCAGCTGCCCCGAACCACTCGTGAGATCGAGCCCACCGGCGCTGGCGTCGACCACTGTGAGGTCACCGCTGCCGGTGCGCGCGCTGACGTCATGCGCGACGGTGCCGAGCCGGACGGCGCCGGAACCGGTGTGCACGGTGCCGCTGCCTTGCGCGCCCTCGACGCTGATCACGTCGACCTCCCCGGACCCGGTCCGCACCCGCAGCTGGCCCAGGACCGTACCCAACCGCACGTCGCCCGAGCTGGTGCGGACCTCGGCCGCTCCGGCGCAGCGCTGCGCCCGGACCTGCCCGGAGCCGGTCGCAACGTCGAGGGCGGCGGCCGCCCCGGTAACGGCGACGTCCGCGGAGCCGCTTCGAGCGTTGATCGACGAGCCCTGCGGTGCGCTCACCTGGATGATCAACGGCACGGCACGCAGCGGAACGTCGCGCGGCGTGCGTACGGTGAGTCGCTGCCCGGTGAAGTCGATCACCGTGCGCCGCACCGCCTCGGCTGCTATCGCGCTCGGGGGGATCGCCCCGGTCTGCTCGCCCAGCCAGGTCAGCAGGCCGCCGATCCCTACAGTCCATGGCGGCTGGCTGGTCGGGTCGGGGCGGATATGCACGGCTACCCCAGGGCCCGTGGTGCCTTCTTCCGGGCCGTCCACCAGTGTGATGTCCAGCCGTCCGCTATCGAGCTCGACCGAGATGTCGATTGGTCCTTGGTATTCGAAGTCCTGCTGCCGAACGACCGGTGCGTCGGTGTCGTCGTGTTCCACGAGTTCTCCTCAACGAGATTGGCCAACCTGGGAGGCTGTTCAGCCTTGGACCCAGCCTTGGACTCGATTGCGGCCACGGCGATCGTCCGGGCCCCGGCGCGGCTCATTCCACGGCTCACCGCGCAAGGCGCCCGCAACGGCTTGGGAGACCCAGGTGTTTAGGGACACGCCCTGCTCAGCGGCGGCACGCTCAGCCTGGCCTTTGACCTGGTCGAACAGCCGCAAGGTCATCCGACGGATGTCACCGCTGGCGTCGCCGAAGGGGGTTGGGCCGGGGTCGGAGGGCGGCGGCGAACCATCCGCTCGTGGGTCGCTGGGATGGATTCCGGTAGCGCTCGAGCCGCTGTCGGATGGAGCGCTCACCGCGATCCGCACGTCGCGGCCGTCCAGCCGCACCTCCACCACCCGGTCATCCAGCGCCGCGGTGACCTCCGCGGCGAGGTCGGACAGCGCATTCATGATGGCCAAGCGGGCCGCAGGGCCTAGCGCAGCGCCCAGTACGGCTGCGGTGTGGCGGGTCTGCTCGTCGCCCGCCGACGCCGCGGCCGTCAGGTCTTCGCGCAGCTGTGAGATGTACGGGGTGAGATCCATGATGTCATCATGGCGTCATCGATGACATCAGTCAAGACGTCATCGCTGTCCAGTACGCTACGGACGCTCGGAAGCGGGGCCGTCTGAGAGGAGTGCACAGTGAGCCAAGCTGAGGTGGGTGGCACCGAAATGGATGGCACGGAAGTGGATGGCACACCGGTGAGCACCGTGGCGTTGCGGGTCCAGCTCGTCGGCAAGACCGAGTTCTTCCCGCCCGCCGATGTGCCGTGGGCCACCGATGCCGACGGCGGGCAAGCGCTCGCCGAGTTCGCCGCTCGGGCCTGCTACCAGTCGTGGCGCAAGCCCAACCCGGTGACCGCTACCAACTCCGGTTACCTCAGACATATCCTCGAGGTCGGTCACCTGTCAGTGCTCGAACATGGCACGGTGAGCTTCTACCTCACGGGCGTGTCGCGATCATTGACCCATGAGCTGATCCGGCACCGGCACTTCTCCTACTCGCAGCTGTCCCAGCGCTACGTTCCCGAGCGGACCGCCGCGATGGTCGAGCCGGAGGTCATCGCCAATGATCCCGATCTGCACCAACGGTTTCATGCCGCGGCCCAGGCCAGCCAGCAGGCCTACAACCACCTCCTCGCGGGTTTGGAAGAACGCTTCGCCGACGAGCCGAACGCCACGCTGCGTCGCAAGCAGGCGCGCCAGGCGGCTCGCGCGGTGCTGCCCAATGCCACGGAGACCCGCATCGTGGTCACCGGCAACTACCGGGCCTGGCGGCACTTCATCGCGATGCGAGCCACCGAACACGCTGACGTCGAGATCCGCGCGCTGGCCGTGGAGTGCCTGCGCCAGCTGCACAAGGCGGCGCCCAACGCCTTCGGCGACTTCGAGATCGGTGTCCTGCCAGACGGCACCGAGATCGCCTCCAGCCCGTTCGTGTCAGAGGGTTGAGTAGCGTGCGGTCATGGACCTCGATCAGGCACGGGCCATTGTCGCCGAGCAGCACCACGCGGTGCTCACCACCCTGCGCCGCGACGGCACGCCACAGATGTCCCCGGTGGCGGCAACGGTCGACGCCGCGGGCCGGGTGGTGGTGAGTACCCGCAGGACTGCGTTCAAGGTGCGTAATTTACGTCGGGACCCCCGAGCGTGGCTGTGCATGCTGTCTGACGGGTTCTATGGCCGCTGGATCCAGGTCGGTGGTTCCGTGCGGATAGTCGAGCTACCCGAGGCGATGGAAGGACTGGTGGACTACTACCGGAGGGTGTCCGGTGAACACCCGGGCTGGGACGACTACCGGGCGGCGATGGAGCGTGACCAGCGGGTGCTCCTGCAGGTCGAGCTCACCTCGGCCGGGCCCGACCGAGAAGGGTGATGTCAGGCGTGGGGGACGAGACCCTCGCCGCCGTCGAGCGGCACGAGCTGTGCAATCTGATGGATCAGCTGGGCCCGGACGCCGCGACGCTCTGCGAGGGGTGGACGACCCGCGACCTGGCGGCGCATTTGGTGGTCAGGGAAGGGCGACCGGCAGCTGCGGCGGGCATCTTTATACCGCCGTTGGCTCCGCTGGCGGCTCGGGTGCAGCGCAGCACCGCTGAGAAGCCATGGCCAGAGCTCGTTGCGCTGGTCCGCACTGGGCCGCCGTGGTGGTCGTTGATGCGGCTGGGACCGTTGGGTGAGAAGATCAACGGGATCGAGTTCTTCGTTCATCATGAGGACGTGCGGCGGGTCGGGCGGGGGTGGGAACGGCGACCAGCAGACCCGCTTCGTGCCGAGGCGCTGTGGGCGGTGCTGTCCCGGCTCGCCCGGCTGTGCTACCGGCGCTCGCCGGTCGGTGTCGTGCTGCGTCGTTCAGATAGCCGCCCAAACAGCGGCTCAGACGGCGGCTCGGACGGCACGGAGCGCGTCGCACGGAGTGGTCGTCGAAGCGTTACCGTGGTCGGTCCGCCTGAGGAGCTGACTTTGCATGCCTACGGTCGTGCTGAGGCGATGGTCGACGTTGAAGGTGACCCGATGGACGTCCAGCAGCTCCAGGACAGCCAGCGGGGGTTCTAGTCGCCACCGGCGAGGAGTCCCCATCGATGTGCTGACGGGCAACGGTAGCGTCGACATATGAGTACAGCGCCGACATCTGCGTCCGGCCGACCCTTCGGTCGGGTGCTCACCGCCATGGTTACGCCGTTCGCCGCCGACGGCGAGCTTGATCTGGACACCGCCGGCAAGCTCGCCCACCAGCTGGTGGAGCGGGGTTGCGATGGGCTGGTGGTCAACGGCACCACCGGTGAGTCGCCAACCACGACCGACGCGGAGAAGGCAGACCTGGTGCGGGCCGTGGTGCAGGCAGTCGGGGACCGGGCCGCCGTGGTGGCCGGTGCCGGTACCTATGACACCGCGCACAGCGTCGAGCTGGCCCGGCAGTCGGCACACGCCGGTGCGCACGGCCTGCTGGTGGTGACCCCGTACTACTCCCGGCCGCCGCAGGCCGGGCTCATCGCGCACTTCACCGCGGTCGCCGACGCTACCGACCTGCCGGTGATGCTCTATGACATTCCGCCACGCTCAGTGGTGCCGATCGCGAGGGAGAGTCTCTACCGGTTGGCGCAGCATCCCCGGATCGTCGCGGTCAAGGACGCCAGGGGAGACCTCGCCCTCGGCGCGGAGATCATCGCCGGCACCGAGCTGGCTTACTACTGCGGAGACGACGCGCTCAACCTGCCGTGGCTGTCGGTGGGTGCGGTGGGGTTCGCCAGCGTCATCGGCAATGTCGTACCCGATCGGCTGCGGACCATGATCACAGCATTCGACGCCGGCGAGCTACGCACGGCACGGGAGGTACACGTTTCCACCCTCGGCTTGATTCGGGCCTTCTCCATGGCGGGCGGCGTGACCTTCGGGAAGGCGGCCCTGCGGCTCACCGGGCTAGACGTCGGTGACCCGCGGTTGCCACAGGTCGCCGCCGACCATGACCAAGTCACCGCGATCGCCTCAGCGCTGGCCGAGGCCGGAGTACTCACATGAGCGCTGTCCCGACCGGAACCCCGCTGCCCGTGCCGGGCGTGCCCACCACAGCACCACCGCCGTTGCCCGACGGTGGCCTGCGGGTGGTCGCCCTGGGCGGCATCGGCGAGATCGGCCGCAACATGACTGTCTTCGAGCACGCCGGCCGGCTGCTCGTAGTGGACTGCGGGGTGTTGTTCCCCGAGGACGACGCTCCCGGCGTCGATCTGATCTTGCCGGACTTTCGGGCGATCGAGCACAGGCTGGATGACGTCGAGGCGTTGGTGCTCACCCACGGGCACGAAGACCACATCGGTGCCGTGCCGTTCCTGCTCAAGTTGCGGCCCGACCTGCCGGTGGTGGGTTCTGAGTTCACCCTCGCGCTGGTTCGGGAGAAGTGCCGCGAGCACCGTCAGAAACCCCAGCTGGTGCAGGTCGCCGAGGGTGGTCGGCACCGCTGTGGGCCATTCGACTGCGAATTCTTCGCGGTGAACCACTCCATTCCCGACGCGCTGGCGGTGGCCATCCGCACCCCGGCCGGACTCGTGCTGCACACCGGCGACGTCAAGCTCGACCAGCTACCACTGGATGGGCGGCTCACCGACCTCGCCGGGTTCTCCAGGCTCGGCGACGAGGGAGTGGACCTGCTCCTGATCGACTCCACCAACGCCGAGGTGCCCGGCTTCGTCACCCCGGAGCGCGACATCGGCCCGGTGCTGGACTCGGTGATCGGAAAGGCCACCCAGCGGGTCATCGTGGCCTGCTTCGCCAGCCATGTGCACCGGGTACAGCAGGTGCTCGACGTCGCGGCGATGCACGGACGCAAGGTCGCGTTGGTCGGCAGGTCGATGGTGCGCAACATGGGCGTCGCCGCCGATCTCGGGCTGCTGCGGATGCCGCCGGGTCTGCTGGTGGACCTCGACGAGGCGATGGCGATGCCCGAGAACCGGGTGCTGTTCGTCTCCACCGGTTCGCAAGGCGAACCACTGTCAGCGCTGTCGCGGATGGCTCGCGGCGAGCACCGGCAGATTCGAATCCACACAGGGGACACCGTCGTGCTGGCCAGCTCGCTCATCCCGGGCAACGAGACTTCGGTGTTCCGGGTGGTCAACGGGCTGACCCGGCTAGGCGCTGTGGTGGTGCACCAGGGCACCGCAAAGGTCCATGTGTCCGGGCACGCGCCGGCCGGAGAGCTGCTGTTTCTCTATAACGCGATCCGACCGTCCAACGTCATGCCGGTGCACGGCGAATGGCGGCACCTGCGCGCCAATGCCGCGCTCGCGGTCCGCACCGGAGTGCCCGAGGAGCGGGTAGTGATCGCCGAGGACGGCGTCGTCGTGGATCTGGTGGACGGCCGGGCGGAGATCACCGGCCGCGTCGAGGTGGGGCAGGTCTATGTGGACGGGCTGTCGGTCGGTGACGTGGGGGACTCCACGCTGTCCGACCGTCTCATCCTCGGTGAGGGTGGGTTCATCGCGATCACCGTGATGGTCGTGGCCGCGACCGGCCGCGCGGTGGCGCCACCAACGATCTCAGGCCGAGGTTTCTCCGACGACCCCAAGGCCCTCGACGGCGTTGTACCACTGGTGGAGATGGAGTTGGCCCGCACCGAAGCGGAGGGGATCACCGATCCACACCGGATCGCCCAGGCAGTGCGGCGCGTAGTGGGCAAATGGGTCGCCGACACCTACCGGCGCCGGCCGATGATCGTGCCCACGGTGCTGCCCGTCGGCTGAACCCTTGGTCGCCCTTCAAGTACCGCCAACCCCCTATCCCGCTGCTCTTTTCGACTACCAACCGCCGCGGGCTGGCGGCTGCGAGCGGCATCACCGATGCACCGTGCCACAGTGACAGTCGTGCCCGTTGAGGCTGCTGTGGCGTGGCGTGCTGATGTGGACGGGGACGGACGGGCTAGCGTGTCGCACATGAGGGGGCGGAGCTCCACAAAGGCCACGGCCGCGCGGTCCCGGGGCGCGGGGGCTAACCCGAGGCAGCGGTCGAGCCCGCAACGTCCAGCCCGCCGTCCCGCGGCCCGAAGTGGACGGGGCCGCCGCGGTGTGGGCGGTGCATGGTCCCTGCTGGCTCGCGGTATCGGTGGACTTGTCAGAGCGCTGGGGCGAACCCGCGAGCTTGAACCTGAGCACCGCCGCGACGGCCTCGCCCTCGGCCTCGTCGGGCTCGCTGTGGTCGTCGCCGCTGCAGTGTGGTGGACCGCCGGGGGACCGGTCGGTGCCGGCCTCCAGCGCACGCTGGGTGCCCTGGTCGGCGTCGCGTCGGTGGGACTGCCGGTGGTGCTCGCCGCGGTCGGAGTGATGCTGATGCGCACCGAGCCCGACCCGACGGCCCGGCCTCGCCGCACCGTCGGCACGCTGCTGCTGACATTGGGAACGCTCGGCCTGTGGCATCTCGCGGCTGGTGCCCCCGCGGACGGAGTGGGAAGGTCTCAGGCTGCCGGCGCAGTGGGTTTCCTGGTCGCAGATCCGTTGGTCGGTGGGTTCACCATCTGGGTGGCGGCGCCCCTGCTGGCGTTGCTGGCCGGTTACGGGCTGCTGGTGTTGACCGGGACACCGGTTCGGGCGGTACCCGAACGGATCCGCCGGCTATGTGGAGCACTGCCGGATCAGGACGCCGACACCGATGCAGCCAGCACCGGTACTTCTGATGGCGATACCGGGATGACGAGCGCCGATCCGGCCACCGCGCGGTTGCGTCGCCCGGCGCGGCGTAGGCAGGCTACCCAGACCGAGCCGGATTCACCGGACGCTACCGCCGCGGCAGCCGTGCGGCCCCAGTCGGAGTCCGCCGCGCTGGTTGAAGGACCGGTCCAGGAGCGAGCCGCCAGTAAGCCCGGGTCAGCGACATCCACGCACCGGGTGGTCGAGGGTGACTACCGGCTTCCGCCGCCCGATCTGCTGCTCAAGGGCGACCCGCCGAAGGCTCGCAGCAAGGCCAACGACGTGATGATCGAGGCGATCAACGGGGTGCTCGACCAGTTCTCGGTGGACGCCCAGGTTACCGGGTTCGCCCGCGGCCCGACCGTCACCCGGTACGAAGTGGAGGTGGGACCCGGGGTCAAGGTGGAGAAGATCACCCAGCTGACCCGCAATATCGCCTACGCCGTGGCCACCGACAATGTGCGGTTGTTGGCCCCGATCCCGGGCAAGTCCGCTGTGGGCATCGAAGTCCCCAACAGCGACCGCGAGATGGTGCGGCTGGGTGATGTGCTGCGCGCGCCGACGTCCAGCCGCGATCACCATCCCATGGTGATCGGGCTGGGCAAGGACATCGAGGGTCACTTCGTCACCGCGAACCTGACCAAGATGCCGCACCTGTTGGTGGCTGGTTCCACTGGTTCGGGCAAGTCAAGCTTCGTCAACTCGCTGCTCGTGTCGTTGCTGATCCGGGCCACCCCCGACGAGGTCAGGATGATCCTGATCGATCCGAAGATGGTGGAGCTCACCCCCTACGAGGGCATCCCGCACCTGATCACACCCATCATCACGCAGCCGAAGAAGGCGGCCGCGGCGCTGGCCTGGCTGGTGGAGGAGATGGAGCAGCGTTACCAGGACATGCAGGCAGCCAAGGTGCGGCATATCGACGACTTCAATGCCAAGGTGCGCAGCGGGGAGATCACGGCGCCGCCAGGCTCGCAGCGCGAGTACCGCCCCTATCCCTACATCATGGCGATCGTCGACGAGCTGGCTGACCTGATGATGACCGCCCCGCGTGACGTCGAGGACGCCATCGTCCGGATCACGCAGAAGGCCCGAGCAGCCGGGATCCACCTCGTGTTGGCCACTCAACGGCCCAGCGTCGACGTGGTCACCGGACTGATCAAGACCAATGTGCCGTCCCGGCTGGCCTTCGCCACCTCTTCGCTCGTCGACAGCCGGGTGATCCTGGACCAACCCGGCGCGGAGAAGTTGATCGGCATGGGCGACGGGCTCTACCTGCCGATGGGCGCGTCGAAGCCGGTACGCATCCAGGGCGCCTACATCGGTGACGCGGAGATCGCCAAGGTCGTGGCCTACGCCAAGGACCAAGCCACCCCGGAGTACACCGATGGGGTCACCGCGTCCAAGCCGGGAGAACACAAGGAGGTCGACCCGGACATCGGTGACGATCTCGACGTGCTGCTGCAGGCCACCGAACTCGTGGTGACGTCGCAGTTCGGCTCGACGTCGATGCTGCAACGCAAGTTGCGAGTCGGGTTCGCCAAGGCGGGCCGGCTGATGGACCTGTTGGAGAGCCGGGGCGTGGTGGGACCCTCGGAAGGGTCCAAGGCTCGGGAGGTCCTCGCCAAGCCCGATGAGCTCGACGGACTGCTGTACATGCTTCGCGGCGGCGACCCAGCTAGCAGCGACGAGACGGACTGATCAAGTCGATATCGCTCACAGTTCGAGGAGCATCCGGCTGTTGCCCAGGGTGTTGGGCTTGACGTAGGGCAGGTCGAGGAATTCCGCGACGCCTTCGTCGTGCGAGCGGCGCATCTCGTCGTAGACCTCCGCGGTCACCGGCGTCCCTTCGATTGTCCGAAATCCATGACGAGAGAAGAAATGCTCCTCGAAGGTCAACACGAACAGGCGGCGCAATCCCAGCAGCCGCCCGTGCTCTACCAGCTGCCTGACCAGCGCGTGCCCTATCCCTTGACCGGCAGAATCCGGGCGCACAGCCAACGTGCGGATCTCGGCCAAGTCCTCCCAGAGCACGTGGAGCGCGGCGCAGCCCAGCATCGCGCCATGCCGTTCAGCCACCCAGAACTCCTGGACGTCCTCATAGAGGGTGACGAGCTGTTTGGTCAGCAGCACCACGCCGGCGTAGCAGTCCACCAGGTCCTTGATCCTGCGGACGTCCCCGACCCTGGCCCGACGTACGGTGATCGGAGTAGCCACAGGCCTGAACATATCGGCGGCCCATCAGGCTGGGACGTTGGTTGCCGGTCGAGACGTCGAGCAGAGAGCAGACTTCGTCGGCTGCCCAACCCCCCACGGCCTTGGAAGCCGTCGATACCCCGCAGCACCGCCACCCAGGTGTCCTGCACGACCTCTTCGGCAATGGCTTGATTGGGCACGTACTGCCGGGCCAGCCGCAGCATCAGCGGGGTGTAGCGGCGGACCAGAATCCGGTAGGCGGTCTCATCCCGCAGCGGAAGGGCCTCGACGAGGTCCTGCTCCTCCGCGGAGTTGGTACCGGTGCCAGACACGGCCGGAGCGGGTTGGTAGTCCTTGAAGGGCATGCAACCACGCTGGTCGCGGGGGGCCGGCGGGTCAGTACTCGGGAGACCTTTCACCCGGGTGAGAGGTCCCGGGGTGAGTACTTGTCGTCGCTGGTCGACCACTGTCCGGGGTCGCCAGCAACCCGATCAGCCGAGCTCGCTGTACTGCTTCGACGCGGGAGGAGGCGCCCAGTTTGCGATATAGCAGGCGGCTGTGTGTCTTACCGTGTTGAGCGAGAGATGCAGCACCGCGCCGATCTCGCGTTGTGACAGGGTTCCGGCCAGCAGCGTCAACAGTTCTCGCTCCCGGTCGCTGAGCGTGACCACCGCCGCAGCGCCATCATGCACGCAGCGCTGCGCGGCAGGAGCCATCGCGCGATCGCAAGCGCCGTCGTGTGGCTGACCTCACCGAAGGCATCCTACGTGACTGGCACGGTGCTCACCGTCGACGGCGGTTACCTCGCGCGCTGACCGCCCGGCCCCCTCCGGGAGGCTGAGGATCGTGTCGATCAGGTGCTGGGTGCGGGTCTGGGAGCGCATCCATGACGGCAGATCCAGCAGCGCCATCACCTCGCCGGCGAGCACCTCGCCGATCATGTTCGGCCACAAGCGCTTGGCCTTCGCGGCGGCGGCCGCAGCCATGCGGTGGGCGACGTACCGGTCGGCGACGTCGTGGGTATCAGGAATCTGTGTGTCAGACACTGAAGGCCTCCTCAGCGCTCGGCCGTACTCGGCGTTCACCAAAGCCCAACGATTGCGGCTGGGCACAGTCGCGAACGATTCGCCGCCTGCGCTTGCGCGAGGGTAACGATCACATTCGGGGGTGACACGGTCTCGACGCGGCCGGGCAAGCGTGTGACGCTCGGGGGGTGGCCTCGACCGAGCAACAGGTCCCCGCATTGCGGCGGGAACTCGGATTCTGGGGCACGGCGTCACTATCCATCGGAGTCATGGCGCCGAGGCTGGCGAGGTCCATCATCGGGTCCGCCGCGGCTGCGCTGGTCGGGGCGGCTGCTCCGCTGGCCTTCGCCGCCGCCGCGGTCGGGGTCCTGGTGGTGCGCTCGGGATTCGTCCGGCTGTCGGCCGAGTTCTCCAGCGCAGGATCCGTCTACACCTTCGTCGGGCGCACCCTCGGCCCCGAGTCGGGTTTCTCACCGGCTGGGCGATGCTAGGCACCTATCTGGTCTTCCCGTGGGTGTCGGTATCCGGGATCGCGGGGTTCACGCGGGCCTTCCTCGACGTCACCGGGCTGGCGCCGGGCACCGACTGGATCATCCCCGCGTTGGCTGGATGGGCGCTGATCTGGTGGCTGGCCGCCCGCCGGATCGGTCCCCCGGTGACCGGGACGCCGACGGTGGCGCTGCGCGTGTAGATGGCGCTCGGACTGGTCACGCTGTTCGCCTTCCGGCTCGCCGGAACCACCCCGATCCGGGTGTTTTTCTTTCTCGCCACATTCGGTGTGTTGAACCTGCTGGTGATGTACACGGCGACGAACTACGCCGCGGTGCGTCACCTGTGGCCGATCCGCCCGCGGTCGGCGCTGTTGCCCGCCCTAGGCGTCGTGGTGACCGGATACGTGCTGGTCCGGAATGTGTGGCCACCGCCGGAGGGCACCTTGCGGGCGGTGCCTTACCTGGTGATCGTCTGGTTGATGGTGGGAGCCGTCCGGCTTGTGACGCGAATGAGGCCGTCATGGTTGCGCATGAGTACCCGACCGCGGAGCGTGTAACGGGACCGCACGCAGGCCAGACTGCAGGCTATGCGCCAGTTGCTGCCCGTCGCCGCCGATCCTGTCGACCCCGCGGTCGTGTACGCCGACGTCCTGGTTGCCGGTGAGCACGACGTCGACCTGCATGCGGCGCTGCAGTGCCTCGGTGAGGCCGGCCACCGCAGCGTGCTCGCCGAGGGCGTTCCCGGCCTCAATGCGCAGCTCGCCGCCGCCGACCTGGTGGACGAGCTGTGCCTGACCATCGTGCCTCGGCTGGTCGGTGGGGACTCCCGCCGGATCCTCGCCGGTGCGCCGGCCGGAATGACCGGGTTCGTGCTGCACACGGTGTGTGAGGACGGCGGTTACCTGTTTCTGCGGCTGCGCCGCGTAACGGGTCGTTGAGTTCGGCGGCCCAGCGGATGAGCTAAGCAGCCGGTCGCTCATCGCAGGATCTACCTGGCTCCTCCGCGATGTTCAGAATCGCGGCGATGAGCCGCTGCGTGCGGGTCTGCGACTGCATCCAGGACGGCAGATCCAGCAAAGCCATGATCTCGTCGGCGAGCACCTCGCCGATCACTCCTGGCCACAACCGCTTGGCCTTCGCGGCGGCTGCCGCGGTCATCCGTTGCGAGGCGTACTGGTCGACTTCCTGCGAGACCGCGATGTGCTTGTCAGGCATCGGAGACCTCCTCACCCACTGGCCGTGGTCGGCTCGCGGAGTCGCCCCCAGTTCAGCACGCACAGGTTTCCATCCTGTGACGGACGGAGCTGTTCAGCCCATCAAGCGCGCCAGGTGCGCTGTTAGGCCGGCGAGCACGCCGTCGGCGGGGACGCCGGTGCGCCGGCAGGCGTCGAGGTAGGGACCGATCAGCCACGGCCAGACGGTGCCCTGGTGATAGGCGCTGTCGTGGTCGCGCATCCCCCCGCGGTGCCGGCCACGGTAGTCCGGTGAGCCGGGTGCGAGGCTGCGCAGCCCGAGCGGAGTGAGCAGCGGTGCGGCAAGCGCGCGGACCGCGCCGGGGTCGGTGAGCGGCGCATGGGGCAGCGAGAACGCGAGCAGCTGGTTGGGTCGCATGGTGTCGTCATCGCCGGCCGGGCCGTCGACGACGTCATAGAGCCCGCGCTGCCGGTGGGGTAGCGGGCGGCGAAGGACGAACGCGAGACCGTTCACCCACAGCGCGTTGATCTCCACCGCCTTGCCGATGCGAGGCGTCACCCCGATCCCGTCGACCCGGGCATCCATCCAGGTCAGGGCGTAGCTAGGTTGTCCCTGGCGCAGCAGCCCGTCGGCCGGGTCGACGCCGATGCCGTACCGGGTGCCCAGCACGTGCGCCTTCACCACCCCGTCGAGCACCAGCGCCGTAGCGGCGGCGAGGTCGAGGTCCGCAGGCACCAGCAGACCGTGGTAGCGCCGGGTACGCAGGCCGGACACGGTGCCCATCGCGTAGCCACCTCAGCCGTCAGCCACCAGCCATTCCCGATCACCCCCCTCAGCGAGCGAGGTACACACGGCAGGACCGAAGGCGATGTGCAGGGGAGTCGTCACGACCACGCAGTGTCCCCTCGACGGCCGAACGTAACGCCCGCGCGGGCTGGTGTACTGACGAGCATGACTTCAGCGGAGCACCTCCGGCTTCAGCACGCAGACCAGGGCACGGCGGCCTGGCGGGCCTGGGGCCCGTATGTGTCCGAGCGGGCCTGGGGCACGGTCCGGGAGGACTACAGCGCCTACGGCGAGGCATGGGACTCCTTCCCGCACGACCACGCTCGTTCGCGGGTGTACCGCTGGAACGAGGACGGCATGGCCGGGGTCTGCGACGAGCGCCAGACATTCTGCCTCGCACTGGCCCTGTGGAACGGCGTCGATCCCATCCTCAAGGAACGGATGTTCGGGCTGACCGGGCCGGAGGGCAACCACGGTGAGGACGTCAAGGACTACTGGTGGTATCTGGATTCCACGCCCACCCACTCCTGGATGACCTGGCGCTACCACTACCCGCAACGGCCCTTCCCCTACACCGACCTGGTCGAGGAGAACCGCCACCGGGGCAAGGACGCGCCGGAGTACGAGCTGGTCGACACCGGCGTGTTCGCCCAGGACCGGTACTGGGCGGTGACGGTCGACTACGCCAAGGCCGGCCCGACCGACCTGTGCCTGCGGATCACCGTGGACAACCGCGGCCCGGAGGCAGCGACGCTGCACGTGCTGCCGACATTGTGGTTCCGCAACACCTGGGCGTGGGGACTGCCCGGGCAGGACGCGGTGCCGGAGATCCGCGCCGGGACGGACTCGACGCTGCTCGCGCGGCACACCGAGCTGGGCACGCTCGTGCTCGGTGGCGATGGTGCTCCGCAGCCGCTGCTGTGCGACAACGAGACCAACACCCAGCGGCTCTACGGCGTGCCGGGCCGCTCGGCGTACCCCAAGGACGGGATCAACGATCATGTCGTGGCCGGCGCCGCGTCCGTCAATCCGGACGGGGTCGGTACCAAAGGCGCGCTGTGGTACCGGCTCGACGTGCCGGCCGGCGGCCGGGCCGTGGTCCGGGTGCGACTGACCGCCGGCGACAGCGGGGGATCGGGGGCCGGGTTCGACAAGGTGATGACGGCCCGCCGCGCCGAGGCGGACGAGTTCTACCGGGCGCTGACCCCGGCCGAGGCGTCGACCGACGATGCGCTGGTGCTCCGCCAGGCGATGGCCGGGATGCTGTGGGGCAAGCAGTTCTTCCACTACGACGTGGCGCGCTGGCTCGACGGCGACCCGGCCGGTCCGCCGCCGCTACCGCAGCGGCAACACGGGCGCAACTCCTCATGGCGGCACCTCAACAACGCCGACGTCATCTCGATGCCGGACCCGTGGGAATACCCTTGGTATGCCGCATGGGACCTCGCCTTCCACTGCGTGCCGCTGGCGCGACTGGACCCGACGTTCGCCAAGAGCCAGCTGCTGTTGCTGCTGCGCGAGTGGTACATGCACCCGGACGGCCAGCTGCCCGCGTACGAGTGGGCCTTCGGCGACGTCAACCCACCGGTGCACGCCTGGGCCTCGCTGCGGGTTTTCGAGAACGACGGCTCGCGCGACTTCGACTTCCTGGCCCGGGTATTCCACAAGCTGCTGCTGAACTTCACCTGGTGGGTCAACCGCAAGGACAGCGAGGGAAACAACGTCTTCGAGGGAGGGTTCCTCGGCCTGGACAACATCGGGCCGATCGACCGGTCCGCGGCGCTGCCGCTGGCCGGGGTCCTGGAGCAGAGCGACGGCACCGCCTGGATGGCGATGTACTGCCTGAACCTGCTGGAGATGGCCCTGGTGCTCGCCGAGCACGACCGGGCCTACGAGGATCTGGCCACCAAGTTCTTCGAGCACTTCGCTTTCATCGCCGCGGCCGCCCACGACGGGCTGTGGGATCCGACCGATGGCTTTTTCTACGATGTGCTGTCCGCGGCCGACGGCCGGCGGATCCCGCTGCGGGTGCGCTCGCTGGTGGGGCTGCTGCCGCTGTGCGCAACCACCACGCTGGGCAGCGCGGTCCTGCAACGGCTGCCGGACTTCGCCGGGCGGGTTCGCTGGTTCCTCACGCACCTGCCGCGGTACGCCGGAGTGGTGGGCGAGACCCACGTTCGGGACGGTTTCGAGGGCCGGCTGCTGTCGATGGTGGGGCCGGAGCAGCTTCGGCGGATCCTGGAACCGATGCTGTCGGAGCAGGAGTTCCTCTCGCCACACGGTCTGCGGTCGGTATCGCGCCACCACCGTGACGCGCCGTTCGTGCTGGACCTGCCCGAGCTGCACGCGTCGGTGGACTACGAGCCCGCCGAGTCGACCACCGGCCTGTTCGGGGGCAACTCCAACTGGCGCGGGCCGGTGTGGTTTCCGGTCAACTACCTGCTCGTCGAGGCGATCGGGCGGTTCGCCCGGTTCTTCGGCGAGGATTTCGTCGTCGAGCACCCGACCGGCTCCGGATTGAAGCGGACGCTGGCTGAGGTGGCCGCCGACCTGAATGACCGGTTGATCAGCACATTCCGCAACGACTCCGCCGGGCGCCGCCCGGTGTTCGGTGACTACGAGCTGTTCCAGAGTGACCCGCACTGGCACGACCAGCTGTGGTTTCACGAGTACTTCCACGGAGACACCGGGGCCGGGCTGGGCGCGTCGCACCAGACCGGCTGGACCGGCCTGGTCGCGGCGTGCCTGCTGCACCGGCCCGACCCCGTTGAGTAGGTCACGTGCACCTGATCATGGAGGGCGGCCAGATACGCTGAGCCAGTGCCCGCCACCCCGCCATCCCCCCGCGCCGCGCTGGTCACCCTGGGCTGCGCCCGCAATGAGGTCGATTCGGAGGAACTGGCCGGCCGGCTGACCGAGGACGGCTGGGAGCTGGTCGACCCTGACGGCGGCGCCGACGTGGTCGTGGTCAACACCTGTGGTTTCGTCGCCGCGGCCAAGAAGGACTCCATCGATACCCTGCTGGCTGCCGCCGACACCGGCGCAAAGGTCGTCGCGGTGGGTTGCCTGGCTGAGCGCTACGGCACCGAACTGGCGCGCAGCTTGCCAGAGGCCGACGCCATCTTGGGGTTCGACGCCTATCCGGAGCTGGGCGGCAGGCTGCGCGAGGTACTCGCCGGCCGGGCGGTACCCACACACCAGCCGGTGGACCGCCGCACCCTGCTACCGATCACCCCCGCGTCGCGGCCCGCGGCGCTGGCCGCCGGTCCCGCGCTGCCCGGGCACGGCTGGGGGCCCCGGGTGCCGCGCCGACGGCTGGACGACTCCCCGGTCGCCCCACTGAAGATCGCCTCAGGCTGCGATCGGCGCTGCGCGTTCTGCGCGATCCCCACCTTCCGTGGAGCGTTCGTCTCCCGGCCGGTCGACGAGGTGGCCGCCGAGGCGGCGTGGTTGGCCGGCTCAGGGGTACGGGAGCTCGTGCTGGTCAGCGAGAACTCCACGTCCTACGGCAAGGACCTGGGCCGCCCGGGCGCCCTGGAGGAGCTGCTGCGCCGGCTCGCGGTCATTCCCGGCATCCTGCGGATCCGGGTTTCCTACCTGCAGCCCGCCGAGACCCGACCGGCGTTGGTGACCACGATCGCCGGCACTGCCGCAGTGGCGAGCTATTTCGACCTGTCCTTCCAGCACGCCAGCGAGCCGGTGCTGCGCCGCATGCGCCGGTTCGGCTCGCGCGAATCCTTCCTCGCCCTGCTGGACCAGATCCGGCAGCAGTCGCCCGCGGCGGGAGTGCGCAGCAACGTGATCGTGGGGTTCCCGGGGGAGACCGGCGCCGACCTCGCGGAGCTGGAGCGTTTTCTCACCGAGGCGCGGCTGGACGCGATCGGCGTATTCGGCTACTCCGACGAGGACGGTACCGAGGCCGCCGGCCTGCCCGGCCAGCACGACGAGGGCACGATCGCCGAGCGCGTCGCCCGGATCAGCGGGCTGGCCGAGCAGCTCACCGCACAACGAGCCGAGGAGCGAGTCGGCGAAACCGTGGACGTGCTACTGGAGAGCGTTACGGCAGCAGACACGGACGCGGACACCGGCTCCGAGGGCGAAGCCGAGACCATCGGGCGCGCCGAGCACCAGGCCCCCGAGGTGGATGGCGAGTGCCGGCTGACCGGATCCGGAACGCAGCCATTCGCGATCGGTGACGTGGTGCGCTGCAGGGTGATCGCCGCACAGGGTGTCGATCTGATCGTCGAGCCGATGGAGCTGATCGCCCCGGCCGGCGGCGTGCCGTGAGCCCGCCACCGGCGACCAAAGTCCCGCTGTGGAACCTGGCCAACCTGGTGACCATGTCACGGATGGTGCTGGTACCGGTGTTCGTGCTCGCGTTGTTCACCCAGGGTGGCAGCGACCCGGCGTGGCGGATCACCGCAGCGGTGATCTTCGGCGTCGCCTCACTCACCGACCGGCTCGACGGCGACCTGGCTCGCCGTCGCGGCCAGATCACCAAGTTCGGCACCATCGCCGATCCTATTGCGGACAAGGCACTCATCGGGGCAGCGCTGGTTGCTCTGAGCATATTGGGCGAGCTGCCCTGGTGGATCACCGTGCTGATCGCTGCGCGCGAGCTCGGTGTCACGGCGCTGCGCTTCTGGGTCTTGCGGTATGGCGTGATCCCGGCTAGCCGCGGCGGCAAGGTGAAGGCGTTCGCGCAGGCCGTCGCGATCGAGCTCTACGTGCTGCCGCTCCCACCTGCGGTCCATCCGGTGCGCTGGGCGGCGATGGGAATCGCAGTGCTGCTCACCGTTATCACCGGCGTCGACTACGTGGTGCGGGCGCTACGGCTGCGCGCCTCCGGTCGCCGAGCGGTGATCCTGCCATGAACCTGCCGTGAAGATGGCACGTTCGCCCACGGCGGACGCCCCGCCAGCCGGCCGGTGAGTACGGTAGAGGGCAAGCAAGCCGGTTGGACAAGGCCGGCCGACACCCGGGAGGAAACGCGATGACGCTGTTGCGGGAGGCCATCGGCGAGCGGTTGCGCCGGACGCGGACCTCGCAATGCCGCACGCTGCGTGAGGTGTCACGGGTGGCCCGGGTGAGTTTGGGGTATCTCTCCGAGGTCGAGCGCGGTCGCAAGGAGCCATCCAGCGAGCTCCTCGGATCGATCTGTGTCGCGCTTGACCTGCCGTTGGACGAGCTGCTGCGGCGGGTGGCTGACGATCTCGGTCCGGTTTACATACCTGACGTACCCGACACCCTTGCGGCTGAGCTGGTTGCGGCCTGACTCGGTGAGCTTCGGGCCGCCTCAGGGGGAACCCCGGTTCTCCCCGGGGTCGGTGGAAGAGCTGCCTCCCACCTGACACCATGGAGCTAGCGCGCAGCTCTGCCCATTGGCTGCGGACTGGGCAAGAGGAGAGGCAGCGGAAGAGATGGCCAACCCGTTTGTGAAGGCCTGGAAGTACCTCATGGCCTCGTTCTCGTCCAAGATCGACGAGCACGCCGATCCCAAGATACAGATCCAGCAGGCTATCGAGGATGCGCAGCGCCAACATCAGGCGCTGTCGCAGCAGGCGGCCGCCGTCATCGGCAATCAGCGCCAGTTGGAGGTCAAGCTCAACCGGCAGCTCGGCGAGATTGAGAAGTACCAGTCTTCGGCCCGGCAGGCCCTGGTGCTCGCCGACGAGGCGCGAGGTAAGGGTGATCAGGCCAAGGCGCAGCAGTATGAGCAGGCGGCGGAGTCCTTCGCCACCCAGCTGGTGACCGCGGAGCAGTCCGTAGAAGACCTCAAGTCGCTGCACGACCAGGCCTTGCAGGCTGCGGGCCAGGCCAAGCAAGCAGTCGAGCGCAACGCGATGGTCCTGCAGCAGAAGATCGCGGAGCGGTCCAAGCTGCTGTCCCAGCTGGAGCAGGCGAAGATGCAGGAGCAGGTCTCTTCTTCGCTGCGGTCGATGAGCGAGCTGGCCGCGCCGGGTAATACCCCCTCCCTCGACGAGGTTCGCGACAAAATCGAGCGCCGTTACGCCAATGCACTCGGGGCCGCCGAGCTGGCTCAGAACTCGGTGCAGGGCCGGATGCTGGAGGTGCAGCAGTCCACGCTGGACATGGCCGGCCGGTCCCGGCTGGAGCAGATCCGCGCCTCGATCAGTGGAGCGCCGATCGCCGGCGAGGTAACCGCCGGTGAGCCCACGTCGCAGCCCGTCTCGCCCCAGCAGGCCCTGCCACCGAACAGCCAGCCACAGCGCGGGCAGGGCTGATCTGGGTCTGGTCGCAAAACCGGTCAGGCTAAGTCCGCGCCAGATCAGTCGGGGTGCGACGGCGCAGTTGGCTGGTGCGCAGCATCCGGATCAGCAGCACATCGAGGGCCACCGCGAGTTCGCGCGCTCCCGGGGTGTCCCAGCGCTGGATCGGGAGCCCGGCGCCCTGGGCGTGTTGCACCGCCGCGCGGTCGGGCAGGACCGTGGGTAGCACCAGCGGTCCGAAGATCTCCCGCAACTCGTTGATCCGGTAGTTGTGCTCGCTGGAGCGCACCCGCACCCGGTTGACCACCACGCCCAGAGGTTGCAGGTCGGGGTTGTGCTCGCGTTCGTGTTGCACGGCTTCGAACGCGCGCTGCACGCCGGCGACCGCGTAGATGGTCGGTTCGGTAACCAGCAGCGCCCGGTCGGCGGCGACCAACGCCGAACGGGTGAGCTGGCCCAGCGACGGTGGGCAGTCCAGCAGTACCAGCCGGTACGGTGGATCGTCGGCCACCGCGTCGAGATTGGACAGCGCGTGGTCGAGTTGCCGCAGGCCGGTGTGGTCGGGATCCGGCCAGTTGTGCGCCTCGGTCTCTTCGCCGCCGACCAGCACGTCCAGGCCTTCGCCCCAGGCGCTGGAGGTGATCGCATCCCTGAGTACCGAGCGTCTGGGATCGGCCAGAACGTCGGCCAGCGTGGCCTTCGTGGCGCCGGGATCCAGGGTTTCGGTGCAGTTGCCTTGCGGGTCGAGATCCACGACCAAGGTCCGGATCTTGCGCTGCAGGGCGGCCCCGGCCAGCCCGAGCACGACGGAGGTCTTGCCCACCCCGCCCTTGAGGCTGAGCACCGCGATGGTTCGCATCGGTGCACCCTAGGGGAGCCCTCTATGGTGCTGTTCATGCGAGCCTGCGCGGTGCAACGGGCGCTGGAGGCCGAGGTCGCCGCGGCCGGCCGGCGGCTGGGCTTCGCTCCCCGGGTGCTGGACGTGGGCGGTGGCAGCGGGGTCTGGGCGGTGCCACTGGCTCGATCCGGCTGTCTGGTGACGGTGGTGGAACCGAGCCCCAATGCGCTGGCCACGCTCAACCGCCGGGCCGCCGATGCCGGAGTCCAGCAGTTGGTGAGTCCGGTGCAGGGTGACGCCGACTCGCTGGCGGACGCTGTTGCACCAGGCAGTGCCGACCTCGTTCTAGGGCACGGCGTGCTGGAGGTCGTCGAGGACCCCGCTGGGGCGATCCTGGCGTTGGCCGCCGCCACCGCGCCCGGCGGGGCGATATCGGTCCTGGTGGCCAACCGGTACGCGGCGGTGCTGGCCCGCGCGCTGGCCGGGCGGTTGGGTGAGGCGCGCCGCGTGCTCGACGATCCGGACGGCAGGCTCGGTGCGGCCGATCCCGTGCTACACCGTTTCGATACCGAAGGTCTCCTCGCGCTGCTCGCTGCCAGCGGTCTGGACGTCGAGCTCGTGCAGGGTGACGGGGTGCTCGCCGACCTGATTCCGGGCGGCGTGCTGGAGAGCCAACCGGGCGCTGCCGACCAGCTCGCCGAGCTGGAGCTGCTGGTGGCGAGCCGGGTACCGCTGCGCGACATCGCCAGCCGGTTGCACGCGGTGGCCCGTCGCCCGGCGACAACCGGTTAGCATGGACATCAATCGAACGTACGTTCGATTTATCGTTGTCTGTCAGGGGGTGTGATGGGTCGCAGTGCTGATCTACCCCGCGCTGGATCAATGCGTGCCAGCTGCGGCACCGATCGTGGTTGCCACCTGCTGCACGTCGACATGGACGCCTTCTATGCCTCAGTCGAGGTCCGTGAGCGTCCTGAGCTGGCCGGGCGACCCGTGGTGGTGGCCGGTGGCAGCAACCCGGCCGGAGACCGCGGCGTCGTGCTGTCGGCGACTTACCAGGCTCGCGCGTTCGGGGTGCGCTCGGCGATGCCGGTCGCGCACGCGCGCCGGCTGTGCCCGCAAGCAGAGTTCATCCTGCCGCATTTTCCCCGCTACGCGGAGGTCTCCCGCGGGGTGATGGCCCTGTTCCGTGAGGTCACTCCACTGGTCGAGCCGCTGAGCCTGGATGAGGCCTTCCTCGACGTCGCAGGCTCGCTGCGCCGGTTGGGAATGAGCCCAGCCGGGATTGGGGAGTGGATCCGCGGCCAGGTGTATGACGCGCACCGGGTGACCTGCTCGGTGGGAGTGGGATCGAGCAAGTTCATCGCCAAGCTCGCCTCCGGGTTGTCCAAACCGGATGGGTTGCTCGTGGTGCCCGCCGACGGGGTGCTCGACTTCCTGCATCCGTTGCCGCTGTCCGCGTTGTGGGGAGTAGGCGAGCGCACCGCGCAAAGGCTGCGCCGGCTGGGCTGCGCCACGGTGGCCGACGTGGCCGTCATCCCGCTGCCCACCTTGCGGCGCACCCTGGGTGTGGCGTGCGCCCACCACCTGCACGAACTCGCCAACGGCCGCGATGAGCGGCGGGTGGTGCCCGACATGGCGGAGAAGTCCGTGGGCGTGGAGGAGACCTTCGCCCACGATGTGGTGGACCGGGCGATGTTGCGGCGCGAGTTGCTGCGGCTGGTCGAGCGCTGCACGGCTGCGCTGCGCGGCCGCGATCTGCGCGGACGCAGAATCGGCCTGAAGATCCGTTATCCCGATTTCACCACCATCACCCGGTCCCGGACCCTGGCTGATCCGACCGACTCCGCGCACGAGATGTTCGCGGTGGTCACCGAGCTGCTGGAAGGTAACCTGCCCCGCGGGACGGCGGTACGGTTGCTGGGAGTGCGTGTGGAACTATTGGTCCGCGGGGCGGTGGGGGGCGAGCAGCTCACCCTCGATGGCGGCAGCTCCAGTGCATACTGGCCTGACGTGGAACGCGCGGCTGACGCCGCGCGGTCCCGGTTCGGCAGTGCTGCCGTGCGGTTGGCTACCCTGCTGGAGACACCCGAGCGGTCCGGTGGCGGGGAAACGCATCTCTCCCCTGAATCGGGTAACCAGATCGACTAGTCCATATCGCCGTGGGCTCGTATCCTCGACGGTAGGAGCCCACGGTAGGCGAGCGGTGGCCACAGGTACTACCGTCGGGATGGACACCATATCGACAACCGGAGTGCCGGAGGAGGAGCGATGCCACTCTCCGAGCACGAGCAGCGTCTGCTCGACCAGATAGAGCGCGCCCTCTATGCAGAGGACCCAAAGTTCGCGTCGAATGTCCGGGGTGCCCGGATGCGCAGCCTGTCTCACCGCCGCAAGATCCAGGGGATCGTACTTTTCGTGCTGGGTCTGCTGCTCCTCGTCGCCGGTGTCGTGGTTCCGTTCCGCCCGGTCGGGATTCCGGTCATCAGCGTCCTTGGCTTCTTGGTGATGTTTGCCGGTGCTGTCGTCGCGATCTTCTCTCGTCGCACTGCTGGCGACGGCCGGCGCGCGGGATCGTCGGACCCATCGGCAGCCGGGCAAGGTCGCAGCACTCTGGGCCAGCGCATGGAGCAGCGGTTCCGTCGCCGCTTCGAGGAGCATTAGTCCCAAGCGGTGACGTTCTGGGGTCGCCTGCGCAGTACCGAGCGCGGTAGCAGCCGGGCCATGCGCGTCGGTGGCGCGCACCGAGCCAGGCTGGCGCGCACCGCGTCTACGGCAGGGCGAAGCTCAGGGTCGGTGTCGTGGGTTGTCGTGTCGACGATGCCGGCGCCGGATCGGCTGGTGTTCGATGGGCCGTGACCGACGCCGGCGTACCAGGATCTCTCCACCGCAGCGACCAAGGTGCGCAACCCGGCACGCCCCGGCTCATCCAGGGCGTGCTCGTCGGCCAACCGCTGCGCGGTTGCCCGTACGCTCTCGGCGACGAGGGGATCGACCCCGCGATCCGCCGATTCGGCCAACACCTCATCCCATGCGGCCGAGATGGCCCGCGCGCCGCCGGCGCCAACCAGACGCAGCCGCCGGCGACGGCTGTGCTCACGTACCCCCAACGGGGTGATTCCCGCCAGCAAGCCCAGTACCACTAGTAAGCCCAGTCCCAGCAAGCCGGTGATGTCTTGGCCGATCCTGGAGCCGGCCCCCGGACCGACGCTGGCTTCGGGGTCGTTGGCGGCGTGAGGTGGCGCCGCTGAGGCGAGCGCGTCCGGCGCAGGCGTGGGGGTGCCGGCTACCGGTGGTCCCGGCGGCGGTGGTGCGCTGCTGGATAGGTCAGGGACAGCAGCCGCGTAACCTGGTAGCACGGTGCGCCCGCCGGATAGGGGAGTCGAGTCGAACGGCACCCATCCAGTGCCGGGAAACCATGCTTCCACCCACGCGTGCGCGTCGTCGGTGGTGATCAACCGGGAGTCACCGGTAACGGTGCCCGGTGTGAAGCCCACCGCGACCCGGGCCGGCACGTGCAGAGTCCGCAGCATGATCGCCATCGCCGACGCGAACTGCGCGCAGTAGCCGCGGCGGCCGGTGAACAGGAAATCCACCAGGTCGTCCCCGCTGTTACCTGGGGCGGTCCGCAGGTCGTAGCGGAACCCGTTACGAGGTTGGGTGAACCACCGGTTGAGTGCGATGGTGGCATCGAACGCGGTATGGCTGCCCGCGGTGACCTGTGCAGCCAGCTGGGCCACCCGCTGGTCCACCCCACCGGTGTCGAGGTATCGCGGATCGACGGGGCGCAACGGCGCACCAGCAACGGGGACCGGCGTGCGGAGCACCTGGGGATCCGGCGTCGGCAGCACCCCCAACTCGGTGTACGCCGCCGCGCGCTGGCGTCGATCGGAGAAGATGGTGATCGCGTCGGGGTCGTAGCGCCAGTCCGGGCCGATGCCCCCCAGCGCCAGCGGGTAGCCGAAGGACGGTAGCCAGGTGTCCACGTAGTTGATCGGCTCGATCCGCACTTGCAGGGTGGACCCGGCTACCGGGGTTGCCACGCCGGCGGGAAGTGGCAACCGCTCGGTTCTCTCGTCGTGCGCCGGTATCGCGCCGTCCAGCGGGCCGACCTGCCAGCCCATGCCGGGACTGAACCGGCTCAGCGTCAGCGCCCGGAGGTAGGTCGGCTGTACCAACCCCCGGACGCGGAACAGCGGTACGGCATCCCCGGCTGACAGCTGCCCCCGCAGCGACGTGAACGGATTCAACCCGATCCCGCCTAGAGACCGGCCAGCGGCAGTACGAGTGTGGGTCGACCGCCCGGTGCCCACTGCCGTCACCGTCGCCCCGACGAGCAGGGCCACGACCATGGCACCGCCGGCTACCGCCACCACGGCAGCGGGAACGGCACCGACGTTGCCGGCAGCTCCGGCCGCTTCACCCCACGCCAGCTGCCGGCGCCGGCTGTCGACGGCGAGTAGCAGCACATAACCCGCGGCGCTCAGCGCAAAACTCCACCAGGGCAGCATCCGGTCCGACACCGTGGCAGGCACGGTGACGACGCACAACAACGCGATCCCCGAGAAAGCGGGTGCGCAGGCGCAGACGGTCAACGCGTGCACCGCAACGGCCACCAGCCCGACGGCGACCACCACGACGCAGAGCAGCTCGGCGCTCTGCGCCATCGGGGGCACCCCGACCCGGATCTGTTGGGCGGCTCGTACGAACAATGTCCAAAGCTGGCCCGCCGCGGCTGGTCCGGGGAGCACGGCGAGCCAGCCGGCGGAGGTGAACACCGCGGTGACCAGTCCCACCAACGTGGTGACCTGACCGGCCGCGACAACGACCGGCGACATCCGTAACCAATGCAGCAGCCCTCCGGCAGCTACCACGACCGCAGTCGTCAGAACCACCAAACCCCACCAGCGCGCCCCGGTGAGCACACCCGTCAACGAGGTCGCGGCGAGCACGACGGCCAGCCCGGCGGCTGCGGATGGCAGCACCCGAGTGGCGAACCCGGTCACCGCGGCGCCCCCAGCTTGCTCCGGGAACTGATGCACAGCTGGTCCCATACCGAGGCCGGCGGCTGCTCCGGCCGGGCCACCGCCACCGACCAGCCCGCCGCTATGAGCAGGCGGGCAGCCGGCGCCGGATCTGCCGCGACCGACGCAGCCGAGCCGTTGCCCGCGATGTCCCAGGCTGCGACGTCCAGCAGCACGGCGTGGCTGCGCCTGCCGCGTGGGCGGTGCGCGATCAGCTGTTCGACGGCCACTGGTCCCAGCGCCCCGAGCACCGCGACCACGTCATGCCTGCCGGCCATCGCCGGGCCGCTGGCGAGGTCGCGTTGGTCGGTCGCGCGCAGAGCGGCCAGCGCGTCGAGCGCGCTGTCGATGGTGTGGTCGGTCCGGTCGGCGGCACCAGCCAGGACCAGCCCGTCCGCGGTGACCAGCCGTACCTGCTGACCGTGCTTGCGCAGATGCGCATACACGCTTGCGGCCAGCGACACCGCATATTCCAGGCTTGAGGTGGGTCCGCTGCCGCGGTGCGCCCAATCCCGGTGGTCCAGCAACACAGTGGCACCGCAGCGCTGCGGCCACTCCTCAATGCGGACCATCAGCTCGTCTCGCCGGGCCGTCGTGCGCCAGTGCACCTTGCGCAAGTCGTCACCCTGCCGGTAACTGCGCACCACCACCGCGTCCTGGCCGGGGCCGATGCCCACCCGGCCGCCGGCCGCGTCGCCGGCACCCCGCTCACCGCCCGCGGGGGACCCGGTCAGCGACACGACAGCGGGGATCACGGTCAGCCGGCTGTGGCCGGCGAGCGTGGGGCGGTACTCGGCCAGGCCGAGGGGATCAGCGATCCGCACGATGAGCGGACCCAGCGAATGGACGCTGCGCTGCACCGGGCGTAGCGGGTAGCTCAGCTCTACCGCGCCGAGTCGTGGCAGGCGAGCCACCACAGCTCGGCAGCTGCCGCCCAGCGCGGGGGGTACCACATCCTCGACAAGCAGGCGGCCACACAACCGACCGGTGCCGTGCAGCGTCAGGTGCGCTTGGCAGTCGCCGCCGACCGTGATCCGAGATGGCACCACCTCCCGGGCCGCGCGAAGCCTGGCCTGCGTGTACCCCACGACTACGCTGGCTAGTAGCGGAAGCATCATCGCGAAGGCAGCCACCCGGAGCAGGTCCCGTTCGTTGACCAGCAACGCGCACAGCGCCGCCGCGAGTCCGGCGGCGAGCAGGCACCGGCCGCGGGTGGTCAGGCCGGCGAGTCGGCAGGGCACCTATTGCACCCGGGATGAGCGGCGCCAAAGCGCGGCGCCGTTGCGCTCGGTGCGTCGCTCGACGCGTTCTTCACTGAGGTCGGCGGGGCGGTCTGCTGGGCGGCCCTCCAAGCTGACAGGTGGTGGCCCGGTCGGCGCTTGGGGAACCGGCACTCGGGCCAGCACATCGCGCACCACGTCCTCCTGGGAAACCTGGTCCACCTGCGCCTGCGCGGTGAGCACCAGCCGGTGGGACAGCACCGGCTGCGCCATGGTCTGCACGTCGTCGGGTACCACGAAGTCCCGTCCGGCCAGTGCAGCGGCCGCCCGGCTAGCGCGCATCAGCTGCAACGTGGCGCGCGGCGATGCGCCCAGCCGAAGCTCGGGCAACCGTCGGGTTGCACTCACCACCTCCACCACGTAGCGCCGCAGGTCGGCGGACACATGAATCAGCCGGACCGCCTGGCACAGGGCTCCCACCTCGGCGGCGGTGGACACCGGCTCCATGGCAGCGAACGGATCAGTGGCTGCGTGCTCGTCGACCATCACGAGCTCCGCGGCAAGGTTGGGATAACCCAGCGAGATTCGGGCGGTGAACCGGTCGCGCTGGGCTTCGGGCAGCGGGTAGGTGCCCTCCATCTCCACCGGGTTCTGGGTCGCTATCACCATGAACGGCCCGGTCAGCGGGTAACTGTGCCCATCGACGGTGACTTGACGCTCTTCCATGCACTCCAGCAGCGCCGACTGTGTCTTGGGGGAGGCCCGGTTGATCTCATCGCCGACCACCACGTTGGCGAAGACCGGCCCGGGTCGGAAGTCGAAGTCGCCGGTGCTGCGATTGAAGACCGAGACCCCGGTGATGTCGCTGGGCAGCAGATCCGGGGTGAACTGGATCCGGGTGACCGTGCAGTCGATCGACCGGGCCAACGCCTTGGCCAGCGAGGTCTTGCCCACTCCCGGCACGTCCTCGATCAGCAGGTGGCCTTCGGCGAGCAGGGTGATCATTGCGGTCCGGACCGCGTCGGGCTTGCCGACCAGGATCCGCTCGATGTTGCCCACGATCCGCCGCGCGACGGTGTGTACGTCGATGACCGGCGGCGAATGCAGATCTCGGTTGCTCATGGCCTCGATCCTGAACATCGTCCCTGGTCACTGTGTGTGCCGGGGGTTGGTGCATGCCAACGCTGCGTGGAGTGTGTCAAACCGTGACGCAGCGACCACCATGCGGGAGGTCTTTCCAGGTTGGTGCTGATTCTCCCGGGCTTCCCAACCCAACGACCATGATCGTGTGCCGCGAGCACGGAAAGGGGAAGCCGATGTAGATCGGGTTCTGCTGATGTGTGTAACTGGGCAGGAGATGGAGGTAGGCCCTCTGGAGCCGTCTTGCAGGAGATGGCTTGAAACCACCGCATACTGCGCCGGTTAAGAGCCGGGGTGGGAAGCGATGCGGAAAAGGCGTGCCATGAGTGCGTCAGGTGTGGACCAAGAAGACGAGCGCGAGCGAACCACTGCTGAAGTGTCGAAATTGTAGACGACATCAGAACCGAGGGCTGATCTTGTCTTTGGGAAGAGTCTGGGAGATACCTGTTTACTGCCCAGGCGGTGTCCGGCGTGTAGGTGGCGTGAGCTTGGTCCGGGCTTCTGCTCGGAACGCGGGAACCTGTCGTTCCGGAAATGTCTCCGGTGTTCGTGCGGAGCAAGAGGGAGAGCCTCAAGTGGTGAAGAGCCGCGAGGGGTTGAGTACCGGTTACGGAGCACAGGGGCGGACCGTCTCGTAGTAGCGGTGATGCCTGGTAATGCGGGCGGAGCGAAGGGGACGGGTCATCCAGGTCTGGAATTGATGGTCAACCGAAGCTCTCGGGAGGAACCGGATGAGCCAGTCAGGTTCGAAGCCGTATGAGATCTCCAAGCAGGTGGTCATGGCGGCATTCGAGAAGGTCAGGGCCAAGAAAGGGGCGCCGGGGATCGACGGGGTCACGGTCGAGCAGTTCGCGCAGGGCGGCAAGAACAACCTGTACAAGCTGTGGAACAGGATGTCGTCGGGAAGTTACTTCCCGTCCCCGGTGCGGATGGTGRAGATCCCGANANG
>JRHI01000185.1_pt1 | contig 70558 bp, 69 predicted proteins | sample 215371 | NCBI WGS metagenome assembly JRHI01 (sample SAMN02929681, study PRJNA255918) | sediment metagenome | biome: cave system; feature: Ice Cave; material: Sediment; isolation source: sediment from deep within a dark volcanic ice cave with no known source of... ... | reverse complement strand
AAGCCAACGGATTTACAGTCCGTCCCCTTTAGCCACTCGGGCACCCCTCCATGAGCCCCGAACTTCCACTTTTGGGCAGCGTTGCCCGCAAATGAAATCGCCCCGCGCGCTAAGCGGCAGGGCCACCGGTTTATGCTGAGGGGCCCCTTGGATGTCAAATGGAAAAGCGGCAGGATGCGCGCGCGTCGCTCCGACCCGCTCTGACCCCAAAAACCCATGAAACCAAAGCCCACAACGCGCCGTCCGGGAGCGCCCAAACCAAGATTTGGCCAACGCCATCAGGCGCGGCCGCCACGCGCGCCGGAGACGGACGGCCCGCTGCGCCTTTATGGCGTGCACGCGGTAGAGGCTGCGCTGCAGAACCCGCACCGGACGGTCACGCGCCTCTTGATGACGGAGAACGCCGAGAACCGGCTCGGCGCCGCGCTCGCCGGGCGCAACCCAGAGCGCGTCAGTCCACGCGACCTCGACCGCCTGCTCGGCTCTGACACCGTGCATCAGGGCGTCCTACTCGAGACTGAGCCGCTGCCCGAGCCGAGCTTGAACGAAATCGCCGCGGCCGCGGATACCGGCGCGCCGCTCGTGGTGCTCGACCAGGTCACCGACCCGCACAACGTCGGCGCCATCCTGCGCTCGTGCGCGGTGTTCGGAGCCTGCGGTCTCGTGATGACGCGCCGCCACAGCCCGCCGCTCGATGCGACGCTGGCGAAGTCGGCCTCCGGCGCGCTCGAGCTCGTGCCGATCGCGCTCGAGCAGAACCTCGCGCGCTCCATCGATGCGATGAAGGAGCTGGGGTTCACCACCATCGGTCTCGACGACGAGGCGGAACACCTGCTGGAGGAGGAGCCGTTCGAGGGCCGCGTTGCGCTGGTGCTCGGGGCCGAGGGCAAGGGCCTGCGCGAGCTGACGCGCACGAGCTGCGACAGGCTCTGCCGCATCACAACCGCGGGGCCCATCGCGAGCCTCAACGTTTCGAACGCGGCAGCGGTCGCGCTGCATCAGGTGGCCTGGCGCCGGCGCAAGGGCCATCAGAGACCCTAAGACGACAAAGGGCGGCGCGGGCAAGGCCGCTCCGCCCTCGTCAAATCGCAATGCTCTTAGGCTGCCGCTACTCGCAGATCAGCGGGCGCCGGCACACATAGTCGCCGCCGCGGCAGACATAATCGCCGTAGCGGTTCTCGAAACAGTACCGGTTCTCCCAGTTGCACGTGCGCGGGCCCCGGTAGCAGCCGGCGGGGCCATCATAGGCGTCGTAGTAGTATCCGCGGCGCGAGCCCGCCGTGGCGCCGATGATGCCGAGGCCGATGATCCCCGCCGCGATGCCGGCGGCGACCCCGGCGCCGCGTCCCGCCCGCGCCTGCTCAGCAGTCGTAATGCCCAAGCCGGCTGCCAGTGTTAGCGCCAGCACGGGGTGCAAAATCTTCCGCAACATTGGCTTGTCTCCGCATGAACGGCCGCGCAAACGACGGCTTCCCTACCTCGGGAGAACGCGGGGAGCTTCCCCCTCGTTCCCCGCTGTTAAGCAAGCCTCGCCATAGAATGTGGCCTCAGCGCGGGCCCAATGCGGCGTTTTCGGAGCCGCCTATTTGAGGCAGCAACCGACCGGAACGGGCGTCGGAGCCGGGACGGCGACGACCGGACCCGCCCACCGCCGCGGCGCCCAGTAGCGCCGTCCATAGGCAGCGTAAGGGCGCTGGTAGCGCGGCCAGTACCCGCGCGGCATATAGATCGCCGGATAGGGATCGGGCAGCAGCGTCGCCGTGTAATAGACGTCGTAATATTGCGGGTAATAGACGAAGTGGGTGATGCCCTGCGGGCCCGGCGGGCCGCCGCAGCCGAGCGGCACGGCGATGGCGCGATAGCAGCCGGCCTCGGCGGGGGCTTGGCTCGCGAGGCCCAGCGCCATGGCGACGCTGACGACGGCAAGCGCACTCTTCAATCGCATGCTAAATCCTCGGACTGGACGAACCGACGCAACCTTTGTTGACCATACCGAAAATGGATAACGATCCTCTAAGCGTGGCCCGTTTTGGTGCAAATATCGCGGGGTTCGTGCGCGCGGTGGCAGAGCGTCGGATGCGTTGTATGGGCGGGATGACGAGCCGCGGCGCCCTGGCCCGGGGCGGCGGAGCGCGATATAAGGCGCGCGTTGCCCCACGATTTGGAGGCCACCCGGGCGCAGGCTTCATCAGTCGCCCGGGAGGCGGTCACGCGGAGGCCGGCTTAGCTCAGTTGGTAGAGCACCTGATTTGTAATCAGGGGGTCACAGGTTCAAATCCTGTAGCCGGCACCAAACGCATGGGATTGAATGCAACGATGGTCCAGCGCATCGTTCATGAACGCAGCCTGTGATCTTGGCGGCTGGGTCCCGCTCGCCGTCGCCATATCGCTCTTCTGGGTGATCGGGTCCGCCTACTACCTGACCGGCGCCAACAAGGAAACCTACTTCCAATCCCATTCGAAGGACTGCCTCGACCTCCAGAAGCAGCCCCCGCCCGGGTTCAACCTGTGGGCCTGCGGAGCCGATAACCGCGCGCAGTGGGTGGAAGCCCGCAGCCACATGTGGGACGGCGTAGCCCTACGCGCCCTTGGCCCGGTCGCGCTCGCCTGGCTGCTCGGCTACGGCTGCGCACGCCTTGCACGCTGGCGCGGGGCTGGAAACCAGTGAGAGTAGCCTCGCCCGCCGCAGGTTCGGCGCGCATGCCCCTTGCCCACTGTCCCCCGGTGTGGCACTCGACGACGAGACAAAACAAGCTGCCCGGGAGGCCGCCATGGACGCCAAGACACTTCTCATCCTGGTTCTGATCGTGGCCGTCGGCGTGCTCGGCTACCTCTATTACAACAGCCAGAAGCACGGATTCGTCATCGACACCCCAGGCGTCAAGATCGAGGCGAAGTAACCCGGCAGCCTAGCTACGCCCCCCGGCGGTCGCGCGACAATACGGCGACAAGCGTGTGCCCCGGATGCCATGGCGTGCCGCCGGGCCCTGCTCTACGATGGCCTCAGGCCCCGGGACGGGGTCCGGGGGCCCCAGCATGCAGCTTAAGGCCGACGTTCTCGAAGCCGAACGCGACGCCGCCACCGGCGTCACTGTGGAGATCGCCTCGGTCGCCACCGCGGTCCCGCAGTACACCATCACCCAGGACGACGCGGCGCTGCGGGCGCAGACGTTCTTCCCGCACTTTGCGCGGCTGGAAGCCCTCTACACCAACACCGGCATCGATTGCCGCTATTCCATCGAGCCGATGGAGTGGCACCTGCAGCCCCATACTTGGGAGCAGCGCACCGAGAGCTATCAGAGGAACGCGCTCGACCTCCTGGAGCAGGTGGCGGTCCAGGCCGTCGCCGAAGCCGGCCTCAGCTTGCGCGACATCGACGTCATCGTTTCCAACACGGTCACCGGGCTCGCCATCCCGAGCCTGGAGGCGCGCCTGATGAACCGCCTCGCCTTCCGCCCCGACGTCGAGCGGTTGCCGATGTTCGGGCTGGGCTGCGGCGCCGGCGTCGGCGGCCTTGCCCGCTCCGCCCGCATGGCGCAGGCGCGGCCCGGTGCCAACGTGCTGTTCCTCACCGTCGACCTGTGCACGCTGTGCATGCGGACCGAGGACCAGAGCCTCGCTATGTTCGTCGCCGCCGCGCTGTTCGGCGACGGCGCCGCGGGTGTCGTCCTGCGCAGTCACGCCGGCGAGCGCCGCGGGGCCCCGCGCGGCCGCGCCCGCATCGGTGCCATCGGCGAGCACTTCTGGGCCAACACCGAGCACATCATGGGCTGGGCCATCAAGAACGACGGCTTCGGCGTCGTGCTGAGCCCCGAACTGCCGACGCTCATGCGCGAGAAGCTCGGCGAGGCGCTGTTCCCCTTCCTGGAGCGAGCCGGCCTGACGCTCGCCGACTTCGACGGCTTCCTGCTGCATCCCGGCGGCAGCAAGATCCTCCTCACCGCCGAGGAGTCGCTGCAGCTGCCGCGCGAACGCCTGCGCCACTCCTGGGAGGTCTTACGCAAGTACGGCAACATGTCCTCGGCGACGGCGCTGTTCGTCATCAAGGAAGCCTTCGGCGCAGGAGCGCGCGGCCGCTATCTGCTCGGCGCCTTCGGGCCGGGCTTCTCCGCTTACTTCGTCGTGCTCGATCTCTATTGAGCGCTAGACCGTTGCGGCTTCTGCAGTGAGGCCAGCGACGCCGCGCACGCGCGTCATGTTGGCGATGAGGCCGACGATGGCGGGGGCGACAGACACGGCATTGACGCCGAAGGTGCGGATCGGCGCATATCGGAACGTCGCCTCCACCGCCCGCGCCCATAGGAACTGCGCGCGGATGCGGGCGAGATAATCCGCCTGGAAGTCTTGCGCGCTGCGCCCCGCCAGGACCGCGCGGGCCGCCGCGATCCCGGAGGCGAGCGCCAGCGAGGTGCCGTCGCCGGTGAACGAATGTATGACGCCGATCTGGTCACCCACGGGAAATACATTCGCTGCGATGGCGGCGTGGCGCATGTAGCCGTAGGGGATGGCGGAGACCGCAGCCGGCTTCGCCGAGAGGAAGCGGGCGCCGGCAAGTAGATCGCCGATGGCCGAGGACTTCCGGGCGATGTGGTCGAGCTGCACGCGCCAGTCGGGGCCAAGCTCCTGCATCGCGGGCTCATCGAGCAGCCAGCAGATGGTGGCGGCGCCGTCCTCGACGTTGCAGGCCCCGATATAGCCGCCGCGGTAGCTGACGAGCTGCACGATGCCCTCGAGCGCCTCTGTCGCCGCGCGCGTCAGCGAGAGCTGGATCTTCATCGCGGTCTTGGAGCCGGGACCGCGCGGCCAGCCGCGCAGATTGTGCTTGCCCGTCGCCAGCGCCGCGCACCGCCCCTGATACGTCTTGCCGCCGGCGCGCACGCGCACGCTTTGCCCGGACGGCTCCAGCGCCGTCGCCGCCTCGCCGCGGATCACTTCGGCCGCCGCCGCCTCGGCCGCGGTCAGCATCTCCTCGTCGAGGCGCAGGCGCGACAAGCCACAGGCCGCGAATGGCAGGGTGCCGGTGGCGCGCCGCTCGCCCGCGGCGAGACGCAAGGTCGTAATGCCGACGGCGCCCAGCGCGCTCGTATCGATGCCGAGGTAGGTGAGCAGCTCCCGCGCCTCACCGCTGAGGAAGTCGCCGCACACTTTGAGGGATGGTCCGCCCGTGCGCTCGATGACGGCAACGCGGGCACCGCTGCGGGCAAGCTCGAGCGCGAACGCCGCGCCGGCTAAGCCACCACCAACCGCAATCGCATCGTAGTCCCCCATGCGGACCCCCCAGGGCCACGATTACGGCATGGGGCAACTCCGCACGCAACAGCTTGGGTCAAATCCCGGCGGCTAAATCGAGGTTTTGCTCCGGTTCTGCCTAATCAACCGGTCGATGGCGACGAGCAACAGCTCCAGTGCCAGGAAGGCGAGGATGAGCCCCGCCGTGTTCAAAAGCACGCGCCCATAGCCAAGTTCGAGAACGTCGATGAACGGATACGGGTACCAGCCGCCATAGGCCCCGTGCGCGAGCGTCCAGCCGAGGTAAACGAGCGGAAAGGCAAGCGAGTTGACACCGTTCCTCCAGCCGATCTCGCCCTTGGGCACGAACAGCAGCCAGTCGAGCACGAACAACGGCGGCGTCACGTAGTGCAGCACATATTCGAACAACAGGCGGAGCCCGGTGGCATGATCGAGGTTGCGCAGAAGGGTGAAGTAGACCGTCCCCACGATGACAATGTAGCCGGTAATCGCGGTGCGCACGGAGGGGAGGTCGAGGAAACGTCCGACGGAGGAATTCGGGGCCACCACTGGGAGCAGCATTGCTGCGGCCGCGAGCAGGTTGGTCAGAATCGTAAAGAAGCTGAAGAAGTGAACGCTCGGCGCGGCGCCGGGTCCCCGCGTCACCAGCCAATATTGTGCCGCGACCGCCACGAGCCCGATCCCGCCCGCGATCGACCGGTAGAGTGTTTTCATGGCGCCTCGCCGCGGCGCTCGGCAAGCGCGGCGTCCTCAAGCAGTATCTTGTAGTAGAGCACCGCGCTCCACACGCAGCCGAAGATCACCGCGACCGCGGCATCGGCGAACACCAGTGGCAAGAGGAACGTCTCCGCGATCGTCACGGCGTAGTTGGGATGGCGCACGAAGCGGTAGGGGCCGTCGCTCACGATTGGCGCCCGCTCCAGCGTGATGATGCGGTGAGTCCAGTAGCGCCCGAGCGTGGCGATGACCCAGTAGCGCGCGACCTGCAGCAGAAGATAGAGCGCGAGCAGCGGCCACAGGATCGGCGCACCAGGCGAGATGATGAGGAAGATCGCGGCGATCCAGGCGAGGTGGGTGATGGCGACGACGGGGTAGTAGCCGCGCCCCGCCTCGCGGCCACCCTCCGCGATCAGCCGGCGCGTGTTACGCTCCGAGTAGATCTCCTCGAGCCCTCGCTGCAGGAGCAGCAGTAAGGCCGCAATCTGCGGCACGCCGAAGCTTTGCTCCACCATCACATCCTGCCGGGAACGAGTTGCCGAATCGCTGCGGGCGCAGCGGAGCGCGGAGTATGCGTCATCCGAGGTGCCGCGAAAACCTCTAGAGCCCTTCGCGGTCGCGCGCCGTCGGCTTGCGGTCGATCATGCGGTGCAATCCCGTCTCGCGGCCGCGCTGCGGATCGGCGGCACGCTCGACCTTCTCCGGCCCTTTGCGCCGCGTGGCCGGAACGCCCTCGCCCTGCGTGCGCCGCGGCCCCTCGCTCGGCTTCCGTATCCACTTGTCCGTATCCATAGGCATTCTCCTTGGCTTCCCACGCGTTAGAACGTAAGGGAGGCCGCTCGCGGTTCAATCGAGCTGCCGGACCTGCCGCCCGCATGAGCCACCGATCGCCCCCTCCCATCCTGTCGCGCGCCGGCGAGCTGCTTGCTCGCTACGACGTGCTGTTCTGCGACGTGTGGGGCGTGCTGCACGACGGCCACCGCGCCTTTGAGGATGCGTGCGAAGCGCTGCTGCGCTTTCGCAGGGACGGTGGCACCGTGATCCTGGTCTCCAACGCGCCCGTCCCCGGCGAGCGCGTGGCCGCGATGCTGGATGCGCGAGGCGTCCCGCGCGCGGCCTGGGACGACATCGTCGCCTCCGGCGAGATCGCGCTGCGCCACATCGCCGAGAAAGGCTATACGCGGCTCTTCTGCATCGGACCGACCGACCGCGACGCCGCAACGTTCGAGCGGCTGTCCGCCAGGTCGACCCCACTGGAGGAGGCGGAGGCCATCCTCTGCACCGGCCTCAACGACGATACGACCGAGACGCCGGAAGACTATCGCGAGATGCTCCAACGCGCGCGGGCGCGCCGGCTGCCGTTTGTCTGCGCCAACCCCGACCTTGTGGTGGACGTGGGCGGGCGGCAGTACATCTGCGCCGGCGCCATCGCCGATCTCTACGAGCGTATGGACGGGGCGGTGTTCTGGGCGGGCAAGCCCCACGCTAACGCCTACGACACCGCGCAGGCAGCGGCCGAGGCGGTCCGCGGCGCAAGTGTCGACCGGCGCCGCATCCTCGCCATCGGGGATTCGCTCCGCACCGACCTCAAAGGCGCGGAAGCGGCCGGCATCGACGCCATTTTCATCGCCTCGGGCATCCACCGCGACGAGACCATGGGCTCGGGCGAGCTCTCGCCGGAGAAGGTCGCAATACTGTTCACCCCGCCTGCGCCCCGCGCCCTTGCCGTGCTGGGAAAACTCCGGTGGTGAGCCCCCGCGCCATTGCTGCAGCCCTGGGCCACGGCTAGACTTTCGCAAAACAGAAACCCGGGGAGATGTCCATGTCCCGCGCCGTTCTTCTCGCTCTGGCCGCCGCCTTCTCGTTCGCCGCGACCGCCGCGGGCGCTGATGACACGGGCCTCGCCTACTCGCACACGCTGCGCAAGGAAGGCGGCCGGACCTGCATGGCCGATCACTATCACTCTGGCTCCGGCGAAGGCCGCTCGAAGGAGGGAGCCCGCGCCGCCGCCGTGCGCTCGTGGGTCGAATTCACGAACTTCGAGTACGGCACCGTGTGGGCGCGCTTTGGGGCTGCGGCGAGTCCCTCGGCGCATTACACCAAGGAAGCGCAGGGCTGGAGCGCCGTCGTGGAAGCGCGCCCCTGCAAAGGCTGAACGCCCAACCTTCCCCCCGGTTCCTTTGAAAGCGCACTGAGCTGCGCGCGGCGCGCATAGCCGCGGCGCCCGCCCGACCTCCCGCATTTACTTCCCGGTTACCTTAACGGGCCATGCTGCCGGCTTCAGGCATCGCACCGCACCGGGCCGGGCCCGTACTCCTCTCCAGCTCGCGTCGGCGCGTTGCCCAAGGGTCTTCTGTTCACCAGGGAACAGCCGCGTATGCGTCCCTTCGAAAATTCCTGGCACCCCCGGCCGCAAGGCCATCGAAGAGGAACCGAGTACATGCTAGTTGCGTCAGTCCGTTCTAACGTTTTCAAGTTCCGTGGCGTTCTTGCCGGGGCCCTCGTGCTCGGCACCGCCCTTCTCCCGTCCTCGCAAGCGAATGCCGTCAGCGCCTCTGTCCGATTTGCCTGCGCTGGCGACTACTTCGCCCACTGCAGCTCGTTCTCGCCCAACAGTGCCGAGACCCGGAGCTGCATGCGGGCCGTCGGCTACAAGCTGTCCAAGGGTTGCATCAGCGCTCTCGTGGCCGCCGGCGAGGTCTCCAAGACCGAAGTCGCACGCCGCCAGGCCAGCCAGCACTGAAGACCGGTCGTACCGGCTCGAACCTGCTAGCGATTGAGCGGCCGCCGTGCACCCCGCGCGTGCGGCCGCCTCCCTTTTGTCGCGCTTTTCCGCGGCCGAGGGCAATGGAAGGGCGCCCCTCGACCTGCTAAGGAGCGCGGCCAAGTTCTACTCGGGAGCCACCATGAGCGACGCCGAAAGCAAGACCCGGATCGAGACGGCCGCCCTCATCCGCCGCTATTTCGAGGCCTTCAACGCCGGCGACAGCGAGGCCATGATTGCCTCCCTCACCGACGACGTCATCCACGACGTCAACCAGGGCGAGCGGCGCATCGGCAAGGACAAGTTCCGCGCCTTTAACGCGCGCATGACGCACCACTACCGCGAGCACCTCGACGGCGTCACGGTCATGGTGAGCAAGGACGGACAGCGCGCCGCGGCCGAGTTCAACGTCAACGGCACCTACCTTGCGACCGACAGCGGCCTTCCCGCCGCCAAGGGCCAGACCTACAAGTTGCCGGCGGGCACGTTTTTTGCCCTCCGGGACGGCAAAATCGCGCGCGTCACCACATATTACAACCTGACCGATTGGATCGCGCAGGTTTCCGGCTGAGCCGCGCATACGCCTACGGGATTTGAAATCGCAATGCTCATCTCGATGCTGAGGTGCAAGCTGCACCGCGCCACCGTCACCGAATGCGACCTGCACTACCAGGGCTCGCTCAAGATCGACGCCGACCTCATCGTGGCGGCCGGGCTGCTCGTCAACGAGTACATCGAGGTCTACAACATCGACAACGGCGAGCGCTTTGCCACCTACGTGATCGAGGGCAAGGCCGGCTCGGGCGTCATCGGGCTCAACGGCGCGGCGGCGCGTAAGGCCGCTCTCGGCGACAAAATCATTATCTGCGCTTACGCCTCCATGACCTTGGAGGAGGCGAAAACGCACAAGCCGCGCATCGTGCTGCTGGGGCCTTCCAACAAGGCCGACCACGTCACCGACCAGCCCACCTTCGAATAGCTCTCAAGGAGAGATTTGCAATGGCGCTCGACGTCAAATCCCTCGTCGACGAGGAGATGAAGGCCGTGCTGCCGGATCTGGCGCGGCTGCGCATCATCGTATTCCGCGACTGGCCCTATCTCTACGACGGCACGCTCGAGTACGAGCAGGAGTACCTCGCCAAACTCGCCGCCGCGAAGGGTGCGGTGTGCGTCATCGCGCGCGACGGCACCGAGATCGTGGGCGCCTCCACTGCCGCACCGATGATCGAGCACGCCGATGAGTTCGCCGAACCGTTCGAGAGGGCCAACTACGACCTGAAGGACATCTTCTATTGCGGCGAATCCGTCCTACTTAAAACGCACCGCGGGCACGGCCTCGGGAACGCGTTCTTCGACCACCGCGAGGCGCACGCCAAGAAACTCGGCGGATTCACCTACTCGACCTTCTGTCGCGTCGAGCGCCCCGCCGACCACCCGCTGAAACCGAAGGACTACCGCCCGCTCGACGACTTTTGGAGGAAGCGCGGCTATGCCCCCCGCGAGGGCATCGTCGGCAACTACGGCTGGAAGGACATCGACCAAGCGGAAGAGACGGACCACGCCATGCAGTTCTGGATGAAGACGCTTTAGGAGCAAACAAGACCGGATTGGACCGACTGGAATGACCGCCCGCGACACCGTCAGAATCGCCGCCGCGCAATACCCGATCGGGGAGCCCGCCAGGCTCGAAGCCTGGCGGGATAAGGTCGCGCGTTGGGTGGCGGAGGGCGCGGCGACCGGCGCGACCCTGCTCGTGTTCCCCGAGTACGCGGCAATCGAGCAGGCGGCCGCCCTGGGGCGTGAGGTCTCCGGCAACCTCGAGGCGACGCTGAAAGCCGTTGCCGACCTCGAGCGCGAGCGGGTCGACCAGCACCGCGAGCTCGCCGCCAAGCACAAGGTGCACATCCTCGTCGGCAGCGGCCCCTCGCGCAAAGCGCCGGGCGTCTATGTCAATGCCGCGCAGCTCGTGACGCCCGCGGGCAGCGTCGGCGTGCAGGAGAAGAGCATCATGACGCCGTTCGAGCGCGACTGGGGCATCACCCCGGGCGACGCCATCCGCGTGTTCGACACCGCGATCGGCCGCATCGGCATTGCCATCTGCTACGACAGCGAGTTTCCGCTGCTCGTGCGCGGCATGGCTGAGGCCGGAGCCGAGATCGTGCTCATCCCCTCGTGCACCGAGCGCATCTCCGGATACCACCGCATTCGCACGGGCGCTCTGGCGCGCGCGCTCGAAAACCAGATCGCGACCGTGACGAGCCCGACCGTGGGCGACGCCCTGTGGTCACCGGCGGTCGACCGCAACACCGGCGCGGCCGGCATCTTCGTGCCCTCCGAGCCGACGGTCGCCGACAGCGGCGTGCTGGCCGAGGGCACGATCGACGAGCCGCAATGGGTGAGCGCAACGGTCGACTTGAAGCGGCTGCACGAGCTGCGCACTTCGGGCGAGATGCGCAATTTCACCGACTGGTCAAACCAGCCCGGCGCCTCCTGCCTTTCAGACAAGGTGCAGGTGGTGCCGCTGCGATGACTACTTCAGCGCCCAGGTCACGCTGACGGTCGCCTCCAGCGTCTCGGTGCCGCGCTCGATCGGAACCGCGTCGGCCTTCAGCGCGCGACCGGCAAAAACCGGCCGCAGCCCGCTGTCGCCACCCTCGTCGATCTTCAAGACCTCGCCGAGCTCGACGCCGGCGGCATCCGCGTAGAGCTTGGCGCGGCGCTGGGCGTTTGCCACCGCATCCTTGCGCGTGTCGTCTTTCAGCTTCTCGCCTTGGCTGACGTCGAAGGAGAGCCCCGCCATCTCGTTGGCGCCGAGGCCGACGAGACGGTCGAGCACCTCGCCCAGTTTGTCGAGGTTGCGCACGATGACCTGCACCTGGTTGGTCGCGCGATAGCCGTCGATCGCGGGGGCTTCGCCCTCGCGCGCCCGCGTATAGCGCGGCTCTATGTGGAAGGAGGCGGTCTGGATGTCCTTGTCGTCGATGCCGCTCGCCTTGAGGCCGGCGATGATCTTCCTCATGGCCTCGGAGTTTTTGGCGACGGCATCGCGCGCGACAGGGGCCTCGGTGGCGACTCCGCTGGTGATGCGGGCGAGATCAGGCACGGCGGTGACCGAGCCGTTTGCCGTGATGGTGATCGAACGCCGTGCCGTCACGTCCTCGGCCGAGGCCGCGGACGCGATGAGCGCCGGGGCGAGAAGCATGGGGATTAGAATGCGGTATAGCGGGCGCATGATCGTGCTCCGAGCTTTTCTGGTTGGCGCGACCATAGGGGCTATTCGCGGAGCAATCGAGGCGGAAGCGGCATTTCGGGCGGCGGGGCGCTCTGCTATAGAGGCCGCGCTTCGCCTTGTGGGGCCCGTAGCTCAATGGTTAGAGCTGGCGGCTCATAACCGTCTGGTTCCAGGTTCGAATCCTGGCGGGCCCACCAACACCTGAGCAATGAGCGGCGGATTAGAAAACAGAAACCCGGCCGAGGCCGGGTTTCAACGTGTTCACTTTAGCAGCGGCGCAAACACGAAACGGAGCTCCGCGCGGCCGGCGCTACTGCGACTTTCCGCCAGCCTTGAGCTGCTGCTCCTGCGCCTTGTCGGTTTTGTAGGTCTCGTCCCAGGCTTGGTTCGTTGCTGCGCCCGATGCGCTTGGCATGGCCGAGCCCTTCTCGCCCGTACCCGCGCCCTCGTTCGCCGCGGCCTTACTTGGCGCTGGCGCGCTTTCAGTACTTTTCGCCTTGCTCTTGGCTACGGCGATATCCGAGTAACGACCGGCGCTAACGCAGTCAACGCTGCGGCAGCAGCGGTGATCATTATAAGCTTTCTCATCTAAACTCTCCTTGGCGAATAGCCCCCAGCGCGGCCAACGCGACGGCGTGCCGAGAGTTCCGGGGTCTCACGCCGAATTGAGATTGCAGTGCGGGATGGGGCCCAAGGCGTCAGCGCTTGGCGTGCCCGTTCGCCTCGACGATGGCGATGTCCTCGCCTGCGTGTACCGACTTGAGGCGGCTCACGTCGTCGAGCGCCATCGCCCAGATGTTGCACGGGCTCGCCATGCGAATCTCGCCCTTGCTGCGCGACACGGGTGTCGGCCCGAAGCCGATCGCGATCGCGTTGCCGTCGGGCCAAAATGCGATCTCGCCAGGGCGCACCACGTCGCGCGCCTCCGGCTCGGCTGCGGAGGATACGGGCGCGCGGAAATAGACCTCATGCCCCCACATCTGCGCCTCGGCGTAGATCGGCAGCGCCGCCCAGATCCGCTCCGCGGTCGGCGTCTCCAGGAGCCTGGCGCGGATCGCAACCTTCCCCGCCCGGATCAAGATCTCCCGCATGGCGTACCCTCCTCGGCCCGCCGGTCTGCCGCTGGCGTTGCCGATCCTCACCTTCTCATTGCGGTGAAGCGGCAGCAATACCCCCGCATGGGGCATAACGCGCGAAGCTGGAGTTGCAGAGGCGCAGAGGCATCATGCGGCAGCCGCAATAAGAAATCGGGCCGGCATGCCGCCAGCCCAATCCTTAAATTTCGGCATAACTTGGGAAATCAGCCCTTTAGGCCGGCGGAGGTCCGAAGATGAGCACCGCGTTGAGGCCGCCGAAGGCGAAGGAGTTCGACATCGCGTAGTTGACCTTGAGGTCGCGGCCCACGTTGGGGATGTAGTCGAGGTCGCACTCCGGATCGGCCTCGTCGAGCCCGATGGTGGGCGGCACCCAGCCCTCCCGGATAGCGCGGATGCAGGTCGCGGCCTCGATACCGCCGCCGGCGCCGAGTGGGTGCCCGTGCATCGACTTGGTCGAGGAGATGGCGAGATTCTTGGCGTGGTTGCCGAACACCGCCTTGATCGCGCGCGTCTCGTTGGCGTCGTTGATCGTCGTCGCGGTGCCGTGCGCGTTGAGGTACTCGATGTCGGAAGGCGCGAGGCTCGCGTCGTCGAGCGCGCGGCGCATAGCCTCCTGCGGGCCTTCGATGTCGGGGTTGACCATGTCCTTGGCGTCCGAGGACATGCCGTAGCCGCAGAGCTCGCCCAGGATCCTGGCGCCGCGCTTCTTGGCGTGCTGGAGCGATTCCAGCACGATGATGCCGGCGCCCTCGCCGAGCACGGTGCCGTTGCGCTTCTTCGCAAACGGGAAGCAGCCTTCCGGCGACAGCACGTGCAGGGCCTGCCAGGCTTTCATGGTGCCGTAGTTGATGACCGACTCGGAGGCGCCGGCGATCGCCACGTCGACGAGGCCGTGCTGGATGTAGTCGCGCGCGATCCCGATGGCGTGGGTGGCGGTGGAGCAGGCCGAGCAGGTGGCGAAGGTGGGCCCCTTGATGCCGAACTCGATGCCGACGTGGGCGCTGGCCGAGGAGCCAATGACGCGCAGAAGCGTCAGCGGATGGGTGGCGCGCCGGCCCTCGAGGAAGAGGTAACGGTAGGACTGCTCGTAGGTGACGAGGCCGCCCGCGCCCGAGCCAACGATGCAGGCCGAGCGATAGGGGTCGGCGATCGGAAACTGGAGGCCGGACTGCTTCACCGCCTCATCGGCGGCGGCTGCCGCGAACCAGGAGTAGCGGTCGGCGTGCAAGACGAGCTTGTCGCGTTGGAAGTGCTTCAAGCGGGCCTTGGGATCGAAATCCTTGATCTGCGCCGCGATGAGGATCTTGAGATCTTCGAGTGGAAAGCCCTCGAGCGCGGTGACGCCGCACTTGCTGGCCTTCATCGAGGTCCACATGTCGTCGACGGTGAGGCCGATCGGCGTAACGACGCCCGTGCCCGTCACTACGACGCGGCGGTTGCCGTTCGCTTTTGTCATGGCCTAATACCTGCCGGTTGTGGGCGCCGCTGCGACGCCCCGGGGATGAAGCTTTTGATGCGGGCGGGCTACAGCCGCACGCGTGAAGCTCGCCGACGCTTTAGGACCGAGCTTTACGCCTTCGCTCCTGCTGCGGCCGGACCCTTGGCCATCAGAGCCTTAACGCGGTCGACGACAGACCCGACGGTCTTGAAGTCCTCGACGTCCTCGTTTGCGTTATAGGGAATCTCGATGCCGAAAGTATCTTCGATGTCAAAAACGATCATCGCAAGGTCAAGGGACTCGATCTTGAGATCCGTGAGCGGTGTCGACAAGGAGATGTCGTCACGCGGCTCTTTCATGTGCTTCTTGAGGATCTCGATGATCTTGGTACCGACGTCGTCCATATCACTCTCCCACCTCCGCCCAAACCTGGCTGGAGGCCCTTGTCGCTTCGTTCCTACCTAGTGCAAGGCTAGTAGCTCAACAAGCTGACGCGTCACATATCCTTAAACGTCATTCAAGTCTAGCCGCAGGGCCTTGCCGCCGAACCAAACGGGGGCCAGCCGGGTGAGACGCATACCGAGGCCGTAATGCGTCTGCTGTTTCTCACGTTACACGAAAACTTCTTCACAACCGTTGCAAGGCTAGTGTCCTGGCGTGCCCGCTATGGCCATGGCCCCCAAAAACGTGTTCAATAATAAGGCGGATTTCAAGGTCCTGTTACCCCTCGATCGCTTCGGGATACTCGTGGGGCCGGCCGTTCCGCCAAGGATCTCGGCGGCGCGTAACGAGCCCAATTGGGAGAAGCGCCAGATGGCGACGAAAGGCCACCGTTCCGGTCAGGACGCGGCGCCTGCGACCGACTTGCCATGGCTCAGCCGCTACCCGCGCGGCGTCGACTGGCGCATGCCGTTGCGTGTGGCCCCCCTTTACGCCTTGCTCGATGATACCGCCTCCCGGCACGGACGCCTCGTGTGCACGAACTTCCTCGGCAAGACGCTGACGTACTCCGAGATTGCACACCTCGTGGATCGCACGGCGGCGGGCCTGCAGCGCCTCGGCGTCAAGAAGGGAACCAAGGTCGGCCTGTTCCTGCCGAACTCGCCGACGTTCATCGTCTACTTCTTCGCCGTGCTCAAAGCCGGGGGAACGATAGTCAACTACAATCCTCTCTACACGGTCAGCGAGCTCTCCGCGCAGGTCAAGGACAGCGACACCGAAATCATGGTGACGCTCGACCTCAAGGTGCTGTTCGACAAGGTCGACGCGCTATTGCAGTCGAACGTGCTGGCGCGCGCCATCGTGTGTTCGTTCGCCCCGTTGCTGCCGCCCGTCAAGGCGACGCTGTTCCGCTTGTTCAAGTCGAAGAACCTCGCGCGACCACTCACCTCGGCCGCCCGCGACCGCATCGTGCTCGACGCCGACGTGGTTGCCGGCTCCGAGAAGCCTGTGCCGGTCAAGATCGACCCATTGAAAGACGTCGCCGTGCTGCAATACACGGGCGGCACCACCGGCACGCCCAAGGGCGCCATGCTGACGCACGCCAACGTCTACGTGAACGTGCACCAGGTCGGCGCCTGGAAGACCGACCTCAACGAGGGCGAGGAGCGCGTGCTGGGAGTGCTGCCCTTCTTCCACGTTTTCGCACTGACCGTCGTGATGAACCTCGGCGTCGCCAAGGGCGCGGAGATCATCATAATGCCGCGCTTTTCCCTCGAGGACGCGCTCGATCTCATCGCCAAGACACGCCCGACCGTGCTCCCCGGCGTGCCGACCCTCTTCAACGCGCTGATGAACCACCCGAGGATCAAAAGCGCCGACCTGTCCTCGCTGAAATTCTGCCTCTGCGGTGGGGCGCCGCTGCCGCTGGAGGTCAAGCAGCAGTTCGAGGCGATCACCGGCTGCTCCGTGGTCGAGGGCTACGGGTTGTCCGAAGCCTCGCCCGTCGTGACCACCAACCCGATCGACGGGCCGGTGAAGCTCGGCTCCATCGGCCTGCCGCTTCCCGGAACGACGGTGTCCCTGCGCGACCTCGCCGACCCGACCAAGGAGGTCGCCGTCGGCGAAAAGGGCGAGATCTGCGTCAGCGGTCCGCAGGTGATGCTCGGCTACTACAAGCGCCCGAAGGATACCGCCGAGCAGATGGTCGGTGAGTTCCTGCGCACGGGCGACGTCGCGCGCATGGACGAGGAAGGCTTCCTCTTCATCGAGGACCGCATCAAGGACCTCATCATCTCCTCGGGCTTCAATGTCTATCCGCGCCGCGTCGAGGAGGCGATCTACGAGCACCCCGCCGTCGCCGAGGTGACCGTCATCGGCATCAAGGACGCAAAGCGGGGCGAGGCGCCGAAAGCGTTCGTCAAGCTGAAGCCGGGGATGGAGACCTCGACAGAGGACATGTTCGCGCACCTGCAGCCGCGCATATCGAAGATCGAGATGCCGGTGGAGATCGAGTTCCGCGACGAGCTGCCGAAGACGATGATCGGCAAGTTGTCGAAGAAGGAGCTCAAGGCCGAGGAGGCCGCGCGCCAGCGCAAGGGGTGAGTCATCTCAACGCGCGAGGGGGCACATGGAATGGCACTACCGGTAGAGGTCGGCGCGCGTGGATGGGATGGCCGGGGGACGCTTGGCGTTCTTGGAGACCAGCGTCTGGAAGATGCGCAACGTGCCGCGAGAGAACGCGAGCGACACGCCCGCCAGATAAGCGACCCAGATGCGGTACTTCTCCTCGCCGACGTAGCTGATCGCTGTTTCGCGTTCGGCCGTCAGGCGCTCGCACCACAGCTTGCACGTGCGCGCATAGTGCAGGCGCCAGGCCTCGACGTCCTGGATCTCGAAGCCCGCGCGCTCCATGGCGACGAGCGAATGCCCGATGTCGTCCAGCTCGCCTCCAGGGAAGATGTATTTGGCGATGGCGCGCTGCTCGGGCCGCATCTTGCGCCGAAACCACCCGGGCTTGGGCGCGCGCCGCGCGATCGCGTGGTTGAGGAACAGGCCGTCCTGCGCCAGCAGCGTCTGCATCTTACTCATGTAGCCAGGGATGTTCTTCAGCCCGATGTGCTCGTACATGCCGATGGAGGCGATCTTGTCGAACTGCCCTTCCATCGCGGAGTAGTCCTTGAGCTCAACCGTCACGCGGTCTTCGAGCCCCAGCCGCTCGATCTTCCGGCGCGCATAGTCGAGCTGCGCTTCCGACAGCGTGATGCCGTGGGCGGTGACGCCATAATTCTTCGCCGCATGACAGATGAGCCCACCCCAGCCGCAGCCGATGTCGAGGAAGCGCTCGCCGGCTTTGAGCCGCAGCTTGCGGCAAATCATCTCCAGCTTGTCGCGCTGCGCCTGCGCGATGTCGTTCTCCCAATCCGTGTAGTAGGCGCAGGAGTAGACCATCTCCGGGTCGAGGAAGAGCGCGTAGAACTCGTTCGACAGGTCGTAGTGGAACTGGATGTAGTCCTTGTTGTCGGCGGTCTTGCGTGCGCGCCCTGTGATCTCGCCGCCAAAGCCCTGGTCGTTCTGCGCGTTGTCGCCACGCGCCAGCAGAAACGGCGCGAGCTTCGCCGCGATGCGCAGCGCCTCCTTGCCCTTGAGCTTGACCGAGCGGCCGCCGCAGTTGAGCTGCGAGCCGAGGTCGATCAGCGTTCCGCCGGAGAAATCGATGTCCTTCTCGACGTAGCGGCGGATGAAGTTGTCGAGCGTCGGCCGCCGTAAGAGCGCGCCGATCACGCCCGGCCCGGCGATGCTGATCTCGAAGGGGCCCGTTACGCTGGCTCCGAGCGGGACGCGCGAGCCGTCCCACAGCCGCAGCGAGGCATTGAGGTCGAGCTTGTCGGCCAGCTCAGACGCGAGCCCACGGACCGACTCGAGCTGCCGTTCTGCTTTGCCGTCGCTGTCTTTCGCCATTCCCGCCCGCCGAGCGTTACCGTCCGCGGGTGGGTCGCATACCTTCCCGCCCCTGTCGAGAGGTCAAGCCGCCTGGTGCAGCTCGGCGGCGTCTTTGGTTTCCAGGATCGCCGCGACGCCCATGCCACCCGCCGTGCAGATGGAGATGAGCCCGCGGCCGCCCTTCTGCGACAGGATCTTCGCCAGGTTGGCAAGGATTCGCGCGCCCGTTGCCGCGAACGGATGCCCGAACGCGATCGAGGAGCCGTGCACGTTGAGCTTGGCGCGGTCGATGGAGCCCAGGGCCTCGTTCCGCCCCAGCCGCTCCTTGCAATAGACGGGATCCTCCCAGGCCTTCAGCGTCGCCAGCACCTGCGCCGCGAACGCCTCGTGGATCTCGTAGTAGTCGAAGTCCTGCAGCTTCAGCCCGGCGCGCTCGAGCATCTTCGATACCGCGATGGTCGGCGCCATCAGGAGACCGTCGCCGCCGACGAAATCGTTGGCCGCGGTCTGCGAGTAGGTGATGTAGGCGAGCACGGGGAGCCCGCGCTTTGCCGCCCACTCCTCGGAGGCGAGCAACACGGCCGCCGCGCCGTCGGTGAGCGGGGTCGAATTCGCCGCCGTGAGCGTCCCGCGATCCGTCTTGTCGAACGCGGTCTTCAAAGTCGCGAGCTTCTCGATTGTCGCATCCTCGCGGATGTTGTTGTCGCGATAGACACCCGAGAACGGCACCACCAAATCGTCCATGTAGCCCGTGCGATAGGCGTCCGCGGCCCTGCGGTGGCTTTCGAGCGCAAACGCATCCTGCTCGGCGCGCGAGATGTCCCACACCTGCGCCATCAGCTCGCAATGCTCGCCCATGGTGAGCCCGGTGCGCGGTTCGGCCACCGATGGCGCCTGCGGCGCGAGTTCTGCCGGCGAGAAGCCCTGGAACACCTTCAGCTTGTCGAGCGTCGTCTTCTGCTGCGACGCTTTCGTCAGGCGCTGCGCGAGCTTCTTCGACACGACAATCGGCGCGTCCGACGTCGTATCGGAGCCCACTGCGATCGCAGAGTCGATCTGGCCGGCGGCGATCTTCGCCGCGCTCCCCATCGCACCCTGCAGGCTGGTGCCGCACGCCTGCATCAGCGTGATGCCGGGCGTCGACGCCGCGAGCCCCGTTCCCAGAACCGCCTCGCGCGTGAGATTGAAGTCCTTCGAGTGCGTGACGATGGCGCCGCCGACGACCTCGTCGATGTGCTGGCCTTTGAGGTTGTAGCGGTCGACGAGGGCGTTGAGCGCGCCCGTCATCATGTCGAGATTGGACAGGTCGGCGTAGAAGGTGTTGGAGCGGCAGAAAGGAATACGCACTCCGCCGACCACCGCCACGCGTCGCAAGAACCGCTGCATGCTCACTCCTCGTGCTATTACCGGCGCGCCTTCGACGCTGCCTGCCGTTATGACTATTCCGCCGCCGCGCGCGTAGGCTGCGATCCGCCCTGCGCCGCCTTGTAATGCAGCGGCCCGCCCCGGAATGGCGCAAAGCCCGTGCCGAAGATCACGCCGCCGTCGACGAGGTCGGCGCTTTCGACGACGCGCTCATCGAGGCAGCGCTGCGCCTCGTCGATCATCGGCGCCACCAGCTCGCGGCCAAGCCGCTCCATGTCGGCCTTGTCGAAGGTGCGGCTCGACCTCTCGGCCTTGCCGTCCTTCCACACGTAGAACCCCTCGCCCGTCTTCTTGCCGAGCTTGCCGGACGTGACGAGGCGCTCGAGCTTGGAGCCGGTGGAATCGAACTTGAGGATCTTCGCCACGTGCGCGCATACGTCGAGCCCGACCGCATCCGCCAACTCGATGGGCCCCATCGGCATGCCAAACGTGCGCGCAGCTTCGTCGATGCGCTCCTTCTCCTCGCCCTGCTCCAGCCGTTGCATGGCGCCGAACATGTAGGGCGTGAGCACGCGGTTGACGAGAAAGCCCGGCACGCTCTTCGTGATCAGCGGAAACTTGTCGATCGCCGCCACAAAGGCCGCGCCACGCTTCACCTCGTCCTCACGGCTCTGTGCCCCGCGCACGACCTCAACGAGCGGCATCAGCGCCACGGGATTGAAGAAATGCAGCCCGACGAGGCGCCCGGGATCGGGCAACGCCGCGGCGATGTCCTCTATCTGCAGCGAGGACGTATTGGTCGCCAATAGCGCGCCCTCCTTGAGCTTGGGCTCTACCTCGCGCAAGACCTTCTGTTTGATCTCGAGGTTCTCCACGATCGCCTCGATCACGACGTCGGCACGGCCAAGTCCGTCGCCGTTGGGATCGGCGATGAGGCGCGCTTTGGCGGCGTCGCGCTGCGGCTTTGCCTTAAACTTGCGAGCAAACAGCTTGCCCTGTGCCTTGATGCCCTTCTCGATCTGCTCAGGCGAAACGTCCTGCAGCGTCACCTGCATACCGCGGGCGACGCACCAGCCGGCGATGTCGGCACCCATGGTGCCGGCGCCGATGACGTGGACGCGGCTCGGGTGCCAGGGGAACTTCTTCGGCGCCTGGCCCTTCAACAGCTCCGACAGCCAGAACACGCGGCGCAGGTTCTTCGACTGGTCCGAGATCATCAGCGGCGCGAACGCGCGCGTCTCGGCGGCCTTCATGGCCTCCTCGTTGCCGCCGTAGCGCTCGAAGAGATCGATCAGGCGAAACGGCGCGGGATAGTGATCCTCGCGCGCCTTCTCCTTCGTCTTTTGGCGCATGCGCGAGGCGATGAGGCCGCGGGCCGGCCACTTCGAAAGGATGGCCTTGGCGAAACCGGCAGGCTTCGACTTTTTCTTGCGCAGCACCGCCTTGCGCGTTGCCCATAGGAGCGCACCGCGGCTATTGACGAGTTCATCGACGAGGCCGATGCCGCGGGCCGCACTCGCCGACAGCATCTTTGCCGTCAGCATCGCCTGCATGGCGGCGGCCGCGCCCACCTGCCGGATCGAGCGCGCAGTGCCGTTGAAGCCGGGGAAGATGCCGAGCTTGACCTCGGGGAACCCGAGCTTGGTGCCGGCGTCGCGGGTGGCGATGCGGTAGTGGCAGGCGAGAGCCAGCTCGAGCCCGCCGCCAAGACAGAAGCCGTTGATGGCGCAGACAACGGGCACCGGCAGCCGCTCGATGCGTTCGAACAGCGCATTCACCGGGCGCAACCTGTCGATCACGTCCATTTCCGACTTGATGTCCGCAAACTCGCGAATGTCGGCGCCGACGATGAAGCCGCGCTCCTTGCCCGACGAGATGACGAGCCCGCGAACGGCGCCGATTGCAGCGCCCTCCTCTACCTTCTGTACGATCTCGCCCAGCTCCTCGAGCGGGCGGCGGCCGAGCGAGTTCTGGCTCTCGCCCTCGCGGTCGAAGACGGCCCAGCCTATACCCCACTGGTCGAGGGAGAATTTCCAGTCCTTCAAGTCGGGAAGCGGCGTCGATACGGCCTTGAACATGCGTCGTCCTCTCGTTGCAGCTCCTGGGTCGCGAAAGGCAGCCTACTCCGCAGCGGCGTCGAGCGCGCGCGAGTTGTGCCCGAGGCTCGCGTAGTGGGGGCGAAGCTCGGCTGGATCGAAATCGTCCACCGCGATCACGCGCGCGACCAGCGCCTCGACCTCGCGCAACTGCTGCCCCTCACTCTCGGTCACGATGCCCTTGGCCATCGCCTCGCCGATCCAGTCGATGCCGTGATAGCGCCGGATGGTGCCCGCGCGGATGGCGCGCTCGAGCTTCTTCTCCGCTTCCTCGGCGGCGACCACCTTTTTCAGCGTCACTTCGAGCAGGCCGGTCGGGTCTTCGAGCTCGTTCGATACATAGATATGCCGCGTCAGGCGATCGCGCACCTCGGGCGCATCGAGCACGAGCTTGGCGACGCGATGGCCCAGCACATCGCTTGCCGGCCGGTAGGGGGCGCCGAGCGGAAACACGACGGCGCGCATCAGCCAACGCGCGGGAGCGGACGGGAAGTTGTCGATGACGCCGCGCAGCGCCTCCTGGAAACGGTAGAGACCGTTGGCGGCGGCGAGTGAGACGATGTCCCTGTCGCTCATCAGGCGCCCATCGTCCTCGAAGCGCTTCAAGACGCAGGCAAGGATGTAGAGCTCCGACAGTGCGTCGGCGAGGCGCCCCGTGATCTTCTGCTTGGTCTTGAGCGCGCCGCCGAGCGTGACGACCGTCATGTCGGCAACGAAGGCGAAATTACGCGAGGCGCGGCCGAGCTGGCGGTACCAGTGTGCGGTGTCGAAGGAGTGCTCGGGCGCGGGCGCGAAGTTGCCGCCCGTGATGTTGTGGAAGAAGGCGCCCGTGGCATTGGAGACCGCGAACGCTATGTGGTCGGAGAACGCGGTGTCGAAAGCGTCCTCGCCGCGCTCGGGATCGGTGTCCTGCGCTGCCTTGATCTCGCTGTAGAGGTAGGGGTGGGAGCGCAGCGCGCCCTGCGCGAAGGTGATGAGCGTGCGCGTCAGAATGTTTGCGCCCTCGACCGTGACCCCTACCGGCACCATCTGATAAGCCGACTGCAGGTAGTTGCTGGGGCCATCGCAGATGGCGCGGCCACCGTGCACGTCGAAGGCGTCGTTGACGCAGCGGCGCATGCGCTCCGTCGTCTGGTACTTCATCAAGGCGGAGATGACCGACGGCCGCTCGCCGCGCGACACCATGGCGGCGGTGACGGCGCGCGCCGCTTCGCTCGCGTAGGCCGCCTCGACCATGCGCGCGAGCGGCTCCTCGATGCCCTCCATACGCCCGACGGGGAGACCGAACTGCTTGCGGATGCGCGCGTATGCGCTGGTGAAGCGCAACATGGCCTTGGCGCCGCCCGTCGCCGAGGAGGGCAGCGAGATGGCGCGCCCCGCGGCGAGGCACTCCATCAGCATGCGCCAGCCCTGGCCGACCATCGCCTGGCCGCCGATCACCCAATCAATGGGGATGACGACGTCCTTGCCCCAGTTGGGGCCATTGGGGAACGCGGCGCCCGAGGGCAGGTGCCGCCGACCGATGTGCACGCCCGGGTGCGTCCTCGGGATCAGCGCCACCGTAATCCCGAGGTTCTCGCCCTTGCCGAGGATGTTCTCCGGGTCGAACAGTCGGAAGGCGAGCCCGAGCAGCGTCGCGTTGGGGCCGAGCGTGATGTAGCGCTTCTCCCACGACAGCCGGATGCCGATGGCGTCGTCGTGGTCGCCGCGCGTGACGATGCCAATGTCGCGCATCGTCGCCGCGTCCGATCCCGAGGTTGGGCCGGTTAGCGCGAAGCACGGGATCTCCTCGCCCTTGGCGAGCCGCGGCAGGTAATATTCCTTCTGGTGCTCGGTGCCGTACTTCTCGATCAGCTCACCCGGGCCGAGCGAGTTCGGCACCATGACGATGGTGACGACGTCGGGCGAGCGCGAGGCGACCTTGCCGATGATGAGCGACTGCGCCTGTGCCGAGAAGCCGAGCCCGCCATGCTCCTTGGAGATCAGCATGCCGAGGAAGCCGTGCTTCTTCAGGAAGTCCCAGATGGGCTGCGGCACCTCGCGGTTCGCATGACGCACCTGCCAGTCGTCGATCATGCGGCAAAGATCTTGCGTCGGCCCGTCGAGGAACGCCTGCTCTTCCGGGGTCAGCACAATCGGCGCGATCGAGCGCAGCTTGTCCCAGTCGGGCGTGCCCGAGAACAGCTCCGCGTCGAAGCCGACGGTGCCGGCTACGAGCGCCTGCGTCTCGGTGTCGGAGACCTTCGGCAACGTGCCTTTGACGAACTTGAACGCCGGCGCAATCAGCGCCGCACGCCGGATCGCCGGCACCGCGAGCAGCCCGAAGGCGATGGCGAACGCCCACAACAGAAAACCGAACAGCGCCATCGAGCCATGCACACTGGTCGATTGCCAGATGAGCGCAGCGACGGCGAGCGAGCCGGACCACACCCATAGCGGAGCCTTGCGCATGCCGAGCGCTATTACGCCCGCCAGCACCAGCACGCAGAATAGGAACTCGACCATGCTTCTAGTGCCTCCGAGAGGCCGTGCCAGGGCGCGCGAAAACTCGCCGACAACCTAGTTGTGCCACGTTTCCTTGGCGTTAAGCTCAACGTGGGCTTGCGATCGGTCCCAATGGGGGAAGCGGACCGACAGCACCCGGCGGGAACCGGCGTTCGGCATCCAACCTCGCCATATCGGGTTGCTGCGTCAATAGATAGGCCGCGCCCCTGCAATGTCGAGCTTTCGCAGGTGCACAAGCGGCAAGGCCGGGTGGGGGAATAACCGCGTGATGCCGAGAAGGGCGACCTTGGCGATCGTTCTTGCGGCGCTGGTGCCGGCTTCTGCTGCGGCGGAGGAGACCGGCTCGCAACTACCTTACGGCCGCCATCTCTCGCAGGAGTGCACTGCCTGCCACGGCGCCGATGCCGGCCAGGGCAAGGAGAGCGGCATTCCCCGCCTCGCGGGCAGGCCTGCCACCGAGCTGACGGATCTGCTGCACGCCTTTCGCGAGGGGCGCCGCACCAATCCGGTGATGGTGTCGGTGGCGAAGTCGCTCGACGAGAAGCAGATCGCGGCGCTCGCCGCCTATTTTGCCTCGCTATCAAGGCCGCCGGACGGTGCCGCACGCGCGCCTTGAAGTCGCAATGACGTCAGGCTTCTATGGGCTGTCGCCATTGGTGCGGCTCAAATTCTAGTCGCTGCATCCTGCAACATTGCGAGGCACGATCTTCATGGCGAGATTTTTCTTCGGTTCGGCCCGTAACGCAGTCGCGTTAACTGCGGCTCTGGTGCTCAGCGTCCCTGGCGCAACCTCCGTGTTGGCCCAGGGCGATCCCGGCCACGTCCCCATACCATCAGCCCCGACGTTCCCCGTTCCGGCTACGCAAGCCCCCCTCGCCCCTCAGGCTCAAGGCCCAGCCGGTGCGCTACGTCCGACGGCACCCGTGCCTATGCCACAGCCGACGTCCAACTAGGCATTGCCGTCAGCGCGCCTCGGGCAGAACGCGCCGGAGATCGGCCGCAAACTTCGCGTGTGCGGCGGCATCCACCGGCCTGTGCCGGACGCGGGTGCTGGCCGGGTCCTTGCCGAGGAAGTTGTCACCCTTCCAGTTCGTCGCCGGCCGGATCGGCCGCGGAGTAAACCCGCCCCCGCAGTTGGGGCAGACGTTGCCCAGTACGGTATCGACGCAGGATGCGCAGAACGTACACTCGTAGGAGCAGATGCGCGCCTCCGTCGATTGCGGCGGCAGAGCGCGGTTGCAGTGCTCGCACGTGGGTCTCAGCTCGAGCATCGTTTGTATCTCTGGGTATCCTGGGCGCTACGCGACGAGCTTCTCGACCTTGGCAAAGCGGCTGAGGCCGAGCCACGATTTCAATTTGGCCTCGAGCTGGCGGTTGCCGGTGACCGTGAGCCGTCCATTCTCCTTGGCGCGCGCGATTGACGTATAGCCCATCCAGATCTCGGTCATCGTGCGCAGGTCGGTCGCGAGATAGAGATCGACCTCGAAGCCCGGGTCGACGGAGCACAGATCGACCTCCTTGCCGGGCTCCACGATCAGCCACCATTTGCGCCGCGCCGACGGCTGGTCGGAAAAGATGACCTCGATCGTGCTGCGGCGATGCGGCATCGGCTCGGGATCGATGTTGCGCCGCATGTCCCACATCAGGAGACTGGCATCGAGATTGTTCAACGACGCCTCGGTCTCGATCCACCTGTGCCCCCAAACGCCAACCGCCTCGACCACGGCGCGCAGGTCGCGCCCCGCCTTGGTGAGCCGATATTCGAATACCTCCGGCTCGCCCCGTACCGCCGAGCGCGACACAATTCCCGCAGCCTCGAGGTCCTTGAGGCGCTTCGACAGCAACGCGGGCGACATCCTGGGCACACCGCGGCGCAGCTCGTTGAAGCGCGTCGATCCAACGATGAGCTCGCGCAGGAGCACCAGCGTCCAGCGCGAGCACAGGATTTCGGCCGCCATGGCCACGGGGCAGAACTGGTTGTAGCTGACGTTCGCCATCGGGTCGCTCCTTCAGCACTCTGAGGACACCGCGGACCCTAAGCCCCTCTCCCATGGGCTGACTAGTTCAGTTTCTGTATCGGGCCCGATTCAGTTCGTGAACTGGCCTGCTGGCCGACGCCCGTGCGACGTCGGCCGCACGTGGCGGGGCTCCTCCCGCTGCCAAGCCAATACGAAAGGAAAACTCATGCCATTGGTCGACGTTCAGCTCATCGAAGGCGTTTTCGACAAGGGCCAGAAGCAGGCCATGATCAGCAAGATCACGGACGCCATGGTCGAGATCGAAGGCGAAGCCATGCGCGGCGTGACCTGGGTGCGCGTGCACGAGGTCGCGAGCGGTCACTGGGGCATCGGCGGCAAGGCGCTCACCGCCGCCGATGTGAAGACGATGCAGATGCGCAAGTAAGGACAGGCGGTCCAGGCGCCGCGAGGCGTCTGGACCGGATGCCTTGCCTGTTTGCGTGCGCATCTGCCGGTCGCCGCCCCTGATGCGCATCATCATCGGCGGCGCAGAGGCGGACACGCACAAGCTCCGGCACCGGAGGCGCTGCCTATGTCATCGTTTCAAGTCGGAAGCTGTTACAGGACGGCGGACTTTTTGTTTCTGGGTTTACGAGAAACATCGGCTGACACGTTCTCGTAGCGCTCATGGGGGGCGAACCAAATGGAGCATACCCATGAAAATGACCGTCATTGCAGCCATCGTCCTTGCGGCGAGCGCCCCGCTCGCCTTCGCCCAATCGAACGACAACAGCATCTCGGGTAAGGAAATGCATGACTCGCCTACGACGATGGGCGGGAAGACCGACATGCCGAAAGCGAAGCCAGATACCAACAGCGTTTCCGGAAAAGTGATGAACGACTCGCCGGGCGTTCAAGGCGCTGGGAAGACCGACATGCCAAATGCCAAACCGATGGACGGTAGTCTTTCCGACAAGGAAATGAAGGACGCACCGGGTGTAAGCAAGTAACGCTCCGTAGATACCGGCGGCGCAGCGCTCGGGCCGCCGGTTATTCGCCTTCATCAGCGGCACAAAAATGGCCCCAGCGTGAGCCGGGACCATTTGGTCAGATCGCCTCCACACGCTTAGTGGCCAGCGTCTTGACCACGATGCTGCCGAGCTCCTCAACGACGCGGGAGAGATCTTCCACGAGGTCGCGCGGATCGTCGGAGACACCGAATGGATGGCACAAAGCAATGGAGCTGCGCAGAGTCCCTTCTCGGTCCCGGATCGCTGCTGCGCAGCGTCCGGGATGAAGTGGAGCACGGCCCGCGAAGCAGAGGCTCCCGCCTGCCCTCACTTTTCGCAGCGGTAGATGTATTCGCGCGGGTTGGCCGACTTGAAGACGCCGGTGGTGCCGTTCCACTCGCCGTGCTCCAGGAGGTCCTTGTTGACGATGCGCCGCGCGACCATGCAGTCGGTTTTGCAGGTCGTGCCGTCCGCGTTCTTCTGCTTCTGCAGCAGGAGGATGCGCTGGCCGCGGATGTCACCCGTCACGTCGACTAGGAACTCGGTGAAGTTGGTCTCCGAAGCAGAGCCGGTCGCCTCGACCAGGCGCGTGAGCAGGAACGTCCGGTTGCGCGGGATCGCTTCCGTCTTCGTCTTGTCCTCCCACGCGCACCAGTAGCCGCCGAGGAACAGCGCATCGATGTCGTCGGCGCGTGCTGTGTTCGCGAGCCAACCGGCGCTCAGCGCCGCGGTCAAAGCGATGGTCGTCAGAGTGCGCATGTCGTGCTTACCTCAGCCCTTCGGCAAAGCCGCCGTCGTATCGTTGAAGGCGTCCGCGATGATCGCGTGGTACCAGGCGAGGCTTTCTACATAGTTAGCCTTGCGCACCTCGGCGGCTTCGCCCTTCTGCGATACGAACGGCTCGCTCGGCGCCAGGAACGCCTTGCCATCCTTCTCGGCGGGGGCGTAGTTGGCGCCGATCTTGATGCTGTCCTCGGGGGCGATCAGCGACCAGCAGGTATTGCGCAACCGCGCCGGGAAGTGCTCGGCGCCCGCAAGCTCCGCGAGGATGTCGGCCGCCACGACCTTGCCCTGGCTGTTGGCCGAGAACGCCGACTTCGGCATCTCGGCGGAGATGGCGGAATCACCCAGCACGTAAACGTCCTTGACCTTGGCGGAGGCGAATGTGTCGGGCTTGACCGGGCACCAGTCGCCCTCGGTGCATCCCGCCTTGAACGCGATCTCGCCCGCCTTCTGCGGGGGGATGATGTTGGCAACGTCGGCCTTGCGGCTAGTGCCCGACTTGGTGAAAACTTCCTTCGTCGCGGGATCGACGCGCACGACCTGGAAGTCGTCGATCTCATTCGTCAGATTCAGGTCGATGATGCCCTCGTAATACTTCGCAAACGCCTCCTCGAAGGCCGGCTGCTTGGAGAAGGTCTTCTTGGCGTCGAAGATCACGAGCTTCGATTTCGGCTTCTTGGTCTTGAGGAAGTAGCCGATCATGCAGGCGCGCTCGTAAGGGCCGGGCGGACAGCGATAGGGGTTGCCGGGCACTGCCATGACGACGGTGCCGCCGTCCTCGAGCGCCTCGAGCTGGCGCTTCAGCAGTTCGGTCTGCGGTCCAGCCTTCCACGCGTGCGGCATGATCTCGGCCGCTTCGCGCGAGTAGCCGGCGATCGCCTCGTACTTGAAGTCGATGCCGGGCGAGAGTACGAGCCGGTCATAGGGCAGCGTCGTGCCGCCCTTCAGCGTGACGGTCTTCTTCGCGGTGTCGATGTCGCTCGCCCAGTCGGTGGCAACCGTGATGCCGAGCTTGCGCAGCCCGTCGTAGGAGTGCTGCAGCGAGGCAAACGTTCTAAAGCCGCCGAAGTAGTGGTTGGAGTTGAAGCAGGTCGTGTAGATCGGCTGCGTCTCGACCACCGTTACGTCGAGCTGCGGCGCTTCGCTCTTCAAGACGCGCGCGACGGTCGCGCCGCCCGCTCCGCCGCCGACGATGACGACCTTGCCGCCGCCCTTGGCGATTGCCGTCTTGGTGAGAAAACCCGGGGTTGCCGCCGCGACCGCCAGTGCCCCCGTAAGCCTGACGAACTCCCTGCGATTCATCATGGTCTTGTGCCTTGTTCCCGGCGCACGATTGCCGATATCGTTAGCGGGACTGACGAGAAGCGGCAATGGACAAAACCCGCCGATGGCCGACGATTTCCGCATCAAGGTAATTGACCGCCGCGATTTTGTGCTGGGTGCCGGCGCCGCCGCACTGCTTGCTGCTCACGTCGCCGCGGCCCCCGACGCGCACGCGGTCACCGGCAGCGCCGAATTCGAAACCGTGCTCGCCGACCTCCTGAAAGGCGCCGCACCGCGCAGCGGCGGCATCAACATGGACCTCCCCGCGTCCATCGAGAACGGCGACTACGTGCCGGTCGCACTCGGCGTTGAGAGCCCGATGACGGCGGAGAGCTACGTCAAGGCGATCCATCTGCTGTCACCTGCCAACCCGCGCGCACTTGTCGCGAGCTTCAAGTTCACGCCGCTGTCGGGGCGCGCGCGTGTGACCACCGTCATGCGGCTTGCCAAGACGCAGGAGGTCGTCGCCGTCGCCGAGCTGAGCGACGGCACGTTCCTCATGGCAACGCACAACGTCGACGTGAAAGTCGGCGGCTGCGGAACCTGAGCCAGACCATGAAAAAGCCACCGCGCATAAAAATTCCAGACGGCGTCAAGCCGGGCGATATCATCGAGATCAAGACGCTCGCCACCCACGTCATGGAGACTGGCAACCGCAAGGACGCCGCCGGCAACAAGATCCCGCGCGACATCATCCATACCTTCACCGCGACGTTCGAGGGCCGCGCGGTGTTCTCCGGCGCGATCGGCTCCGGCATCGCGGCCAACCCTTATTTCGCGTTCTTCCTGAAGGTTCCCGGCCCCGGCACGCTCGACTTCACCTGGATCGACGACGAGGGTGAGACCACGGTCGAGAAGGTACCGCTCGTCGTCGCGTGAGCGATTACGCCGCCGCTCAGGAGATTCTGGCCCTTTAGGCCTCCGGTCCCTGCAGCCGCCGCAAGACGCGCTCGCCCTTGACCGCGGCACGGTCCCCCGCATCGCGCGCCGCCGCGTGCAGCCGCCGCCAGAGCCGCTGCCCCGCAATGGCACCCCGGTCGCTCGCGTGGCGCATGGTGGCCTGTGCCCGCGCCGTCCACGCGAGCGCTTTCGGCTGGAAGCCGACCCACGCCGCCCCGAACCTGGGGCTCAGGTCAGCCCAGGTGCGGCGCGTGTAGTTGTTGGCACGCCAGCGCAACACACGCCCATAGCGCCATACCCAGGAGTTGCGGATGTGTGCAAACAGCGCCTCCTGCCACGGCACGAATGCCTCATAGGCCCTTCGGAACCAGGCGATCTGCATGAGCTGCGGCTTGGTCAGGAAGAAGAGGCGCGCGATCAGCGCCGTGCTCGCAAGCTTTGCGAGAATGATCACGGCGAGGGCCGTCACGAAGTGGCCCGTCACCAGCAGGAAGACACCCAGGAACTTCGCCGGGATCAGGATCGCGCTCGGCACCGCGAGCGTCACCAGCGCACCATAGGGCGGCAGCCCAGCGATCCACCGTTCCACCGCTGCCCAGAGAGGAAAGCGCGCGAGCCTCGCGATAAGGTCGGAGAGCGGCCGCCAGCCCCATTCCTCGAACAGGAGGATGAGCGCGGCCAGCACATTGAGCACAAAGACCAAAGTGGGGCGCACGGCCTTCCAGGCCCGCAAGATCGCCTTCCCGAAAAACAGGGATATGAGGGTGAGCGTCAGCAAGAGCCGGCGCCCTTGCCGTTTGAGATCTGGCGTGAGTTGCGCCCACATCGCAGTGTTTTCCTGCACGCCTTGGCCGGCGGCGTCTCCACCCTAGGCCCGGCGCCTCTCGCCGCGGTTAACCCCGTCTCGCCCGAATTCCGCATTCCGCCCCGCTATTTCCTCGCCACCAGCCGGATTTCCTCCGGCCGCAACGCTTCGACACGCTCGACCTCCTCGAGCGCGTGCTCGAGCGTCTCGCGCGCCTTCTCGGCCTGCCGCTGGCGCTCCCACAGGCTCGCGTACAGGCCGCCCTTCGCAACAAGCTCGGCGTGCGTGCCCTGCTCGATGAGGCGGCCGTTCTCCATGACGAGGATGCTGTCGGCATGCACGATAGTCGAGAGCCGGTGCGCAATGACAAGCGTGGTGCGGCCCTGCGCCACCCGGTCGAGCGCGTCCTGGATTTCCTTCTCGGTGTGGCTGTCGAGCGCGCTCGTCGCCTCGTCGAGGATGAGAATGGGCGGACCCTTGAGGATGGTACGGGCGATGGCGACGCGCTGCTTTTCGCCGCCCGACAGCTTGAGCCCGCGCTCGCCCACCATCGTCTTGTAGCCCAGCGGCAGCGTCCGGATGAAGGTGTCGATCTGCGCGAGGCGCGCAGCCTCGTACACATCCGCGTCGGTCGCATCCGGCCGGCCGTACTTGATGTTGTAGTAGATGGTGTCGTTGAACAGCACCGTGTCCTGCGGCACGACGCCGATCGCCGCGCGCAGGCTCTTTTGCGTCACGTCACGGATGTCCTGTCCGTCGATGGTCACCGCACCCGATTGGATGTCGTAGAAGCGAAAGAGCACGCGCGCGATGGTGGATTTGCCGGCTCCCGATGGGCCCACGATGGCGACCATCTTGCCGGCCGGCACCGCGAAGGAAACGTCCTTAAGGATCGGCCGGTCCCGCTCGTAGGCGAAGCGCACATTCTCAAAACGCATCTCGCCGCGCGTCACCTGCAAGGGCCTGGTACCGGGCTTGTCCTTGATCTCCGGCATCTCCTCCAGCAGCGCGAACATGGCCTCCAGATCGACGAGGCCCTGTTTGATTTCGCGATAGACCATGCCCATGAAGTTCAATGGCATGTAGAGCTGGATCATCAGCGCGTTGACCATCACGAACTCGCCGACCGAGTTGGTGCCGGCGATCACGCCGCGCGCGGCGAGCAGCATGCACAAGGTCATGCCGATGGTGAAGATCAGCGCCTGACCGGAGTTGAGGGTGCCGAGCGAGCGGAAGGTCTTGATCGCGGCCTTCTCGTAGCGCGCCATGGAGGCATCGAAGCGACGAGCTTCATGCTCCTCGTTACCGAAATACTTCACCGTCTCGAAGTTCAACAGACTGTCGATCGCCTTTGTGTTGGCGTCCGTGTCGCTGTCGTTCATCTCGCGCCGGATCGCGATGCGCCGCTCGCTCGCTGCGAACGTGAACCACATGTAGACGGCGACCGTCGCCAGCATGATCGCCACATAGCGCCAGTCGAAATAGTAAAGCAGCATGCCGACGACGAGCAGGAGCTCGAGCGCGGTCGGCAGCACGTTGAGGATGCCCATGCGGATGATGAGCTCCACTCCGCGCGTCGCCCGCTCGATGACTCGCGAGAGCCCGCCCGTGCGCCGCTCCAGATGGAAGCGCAGGGAGAGCCGGTGCAGGTGAGCAAAGGTGCGGTTGTTGAGCTCACGCACCGCGTTCTGACTGACCTCGGTGAAGATGACGTCCCGGATCTGCGTCAGCACCATCGTCAGCACGCGACCCGTGCCGTAGGCGAAGATCAGCATGGCGATGCCGATGGCAAGCCCCTGACCCAGAGTGACGGCGTGGGCGCCGCTTGCGGTCAGACGGTCGGTCGCGTCCTTGTAAAGGACCGGCACCCCCACGGTGACGAGCTTGGCGATCAGCAGCACGGCAAACGCGATGACGACGCGCACTTTCAGGTCGGGCCGGCGCTCTGGCCACACGTAAGGCAGCAGTCCGCCGAACAGAGCCCCGTGGCTCGTGCGCGCCGCCAAATAGTCCTCCTCGCGCTCGTCGGTCGGGGCGGCCGGGATCGCGGGAGGAAAGCTCATGAGACCTGCTGTTTGAGGGACGGCACCCAGCGAAAGCCGGACTTCGCGCGACCTTAGCGAACCTGCGCCGCGCCGCCTCAGGGCGCCGATGCTAATGGCGCGACGACGGCGTGGCTAGGGGAGCGGGCATCCAGTGCCGCTCAGGCGAGATATAGACACGCGGACGGTGGAAAATAAGGCTCCGATGCCGGCCATTGCAGTGGCCATCACCGCACTCGCTCGAAATACGCGTTATCCGCGGCACGAGCGCCACACATGGCGTGGTGCCGCGCAGGCGCGGCGCACGGCGTGCCTGTGCACGTGATGCGGTTTCGGTTCGGGCGCGCGATAGGCGTGAGGGCACGCGCATGACTTGTTGCGCACCCGGGCTCCCGGCGGCGCGGCGTGCGGCTTCTGGCGGTAGGCGTAGACGATGCGCTTGGGCGCTCGGGTCTCGACGATGACGTACGTGTGCTTGCGTCCGTGCTTGTGAGCGGCGAGCTGGCCCAGCTTGTGTTTCTTCGGACGCGCCTCGTAAGCAACGACGCGCCGCTTCTTCTTGCCGATCTTGGGCGGAGCCGGCTCCGCCACGAAGACTTCCTTGCGCGCCTTGCGGTCCTGGTCGGCCACGGCCGGCGGCTTCACGGGCGAGCGCGGTCGCGCCACGGCCACGCTCGAATTCTCGTGCGCCGGCTTGACGCCCGCCGCGGCGGCACGTCTGGCTTCGGCTTCCGTCGCTAGCCGCGTCGCCTCGGACTCCGCGACCGCCTTGCGCTCCGTGTCGGACTCCTCCTTGAGGCGCCGGGCCGTCTCAGCGTCGGCCGTGAGCTTGGCCTCAGCTTCGGCCTTGCGTTTCGCTTCAGCCTCGTCGGCCAGACGTTTGGATTCTGCGCCTGCTTTCTGCTTTGCCTCGGCTACCGCCTTGCGTTTCGCCTCTGCCTCGTCCGCGGCGCGCTTTGCCTCCGCGTCTGCTTTCTGCTTAGCCTCTGCGTCCGCCTTGCGCTTTGCTTCTGCCTGGTCAGCCAGACGCTTTTCCTCAGCCTTGCGTTTGGCTTCTGTCTCTTCGGCTATGCGCTTGGCTTCAGCGTCAGCCTTGCGCTTTGCCTCTGACTCGTCGGCAAGACGTTTCGCCTCCGCATCGGCTTTGCGTTTGGCTTCAGCCTCGCCAGTCTTACGTTTTGCGTCGGCCTCATCGGCCAGGCGCTTTGCCTCGGCGTCAGCCTTGCTCTTCGCCGCAACCTCGTCCGCCACGCGCTTTGCCTTGAGGTCAGCCTTGCGCTCGGCCTCTTCTTCGTCCGCGACGCGGTTGGCGTCATCGGCCTTGTGCTGCGCCTCTGCCTCCTCGGCCTCGCGCCGTACGTCGGCCGCGTGCTGCTCGGCTTCGGCCTCAGCGGCCACGTCGGCCGGCGTGGGTGCCTGCGGCACCACCTCGGCCGGCGGCCACTGCGGTTCCTCAGATCCCGGCTGCTTGAGCTTCTTCACGATCTCGTTGCGGTATGAGCGGTTGGCGCGCGCCAGCCAGTCGCGCACCCTCTCCTCGACCGCACCCCAGCTCCAGCCTGCCTGCGACTCCGACGTCTTCGCCTCCGGCAATTCGGACGACTTTGGCTGCGGCACCTGGGGCAGCGCATCCTTCTGAGCGACGACAGTGCCCTGCGGCGCCAGAATGACGACGTCGCCCGATGGATTCTTGAGCTTGGCGACGATGACCTCGTTGTAGTCCTTCGCCGAGCGCGCGAGCCATCCCCACACGGGCGCGAAGTCGATCGCACCCGTCTCTCGCGGAGCGCCAGCAGGCGGTGGCGCCGTGCTTTGCGCGACTTGCTCTTGGGCCTTGCGACCGCCCGCCATAATCTCGGAGAAGCGCTCGGAGGCCGCGCGCGCGAGATCCTCCGCCCGCTTGCGCAGGCTCGCATCGGAAGCGGGTGCGGGCTGCTCATCCGCCACCACGAGCGGCCGCGCGGGCGGCTCGCCCGCCTGCGCGAGCGCAGGGTCTCCAAAGCAGCTCTGCGCCGCCAGCATGGCCGTCAGCACGAACGCGGAACGCGGGCCCGTCATTCTCGTTTCTGCTCCCCGGCCGACTCAAGTTATGTTGGCTATTTCCATCACTTAAGTCGCTTTTATGCGATATAACGTGATGTTCACATCCACATTAAGCACAACTGCACCATGCCGCCAATGTGACACCCAAAAAGGGGATAACGGCGAGGCGGTTATGGCGGCGCACGGCCGTCCCGGCGCGCTCGATTGAGCCTTTCGAGGCCGTGCCCAATTTTGAGCGGCAGCCGGCCCTACGATGAGCTGTCGCCGGGACGATACCGTACCCATATACACCCCCCGGCAGGCGGAATTTTGAGGACCAACTTGGAAGTATCAATGAGCAAGAAACGACTTGGGGAGACCAAAGCTGCGGAGAGAGCACCGCCACCCGGCGTACGCAGCGTCTGCGTCTACTGCGGCTCCGGCCTCGGCAAAAATCCAGCCTACACGGCGGCCGCACGCACGCTCGGCGCGGAGTTCGCCGCGCACCACATCGGCCTCGTCTACGGCGGCGGCAGCCTCGGCCTGATGGGCGAGGTGGCACGCGCGACGCTCGATCACGGCGGTCAGGTCACCGGCATCATCCCGAGCTTCCTCACCGAGAAGGAGCAGATGATCCGTGATGCCGACGAGCTGATCATCACCGAGGACATGCACGAGCGCAAACGCATCATGTTTGAGCGTTCGGACGCGTTTGTGGCGCTGCCCGGCGGCGTCGGCACGCTCGAGGAGCTCGTCGAGCAGCTCACCTGGGTGCAGCTCGGCCGGCACACAAAGCCCGTCGTCGTCGCCAACATCGACGGCTTCTGGAACCCGTTCCTCTCGCTCCTCACGCACATGAAGGCCGATACCTTCATCCGCCCGGGGCTCGAGGTGAGCTTCACCGTCGTCGATGACGCACAGAAGATCGTGCCGGCAATCCTTGCCGCATCCACGAAGCACTTAAAGCCCGTCGACGACGCCGTCCTCGCCAGGTTCTGAGCGCAAGCCTGCCGCTCAAGCCGGCTTGTAGAGCAGCTCGTAGTGCACGGGCGTGTCCGGACACCACGCGAACCCGCACTCCAGGAGCGCGCTCGCCGCGTTGGCGAGCGTGACGGCGAAAATCAGCCAAACGGCCGCGGTCTCGAACGGGCGAGGCCGCGGCGCGTCACCCTCGAACTGACTTTGAAACAGCAGCATCGCGGTGCTCGCCGCGATCGCCGCAACAAAGCCGAAAAACGCCCAGGTATAAAAGTGGTAGCCGAGCAGCGCCGAGCCGTAGCCCGCATCGCCCGGCATGATATGCAGAAGCACTTGGCGCGAGGCGATGGCCGCGCCAAGCAACGCCGCCAAGACGATGAGCCCGTATTGTCCGGGGCGGGGGCCGTGACGCAAGGTCAAGATCGGACCGACCGCAAGCGCCGTGAAAGCGACCCGCTGCAGGAGGCACAGCGGACAGGGCAGCTCGCCCAGTGCAAACTGGAAATAAAATGCGACAAGCAACACCGCGGAGATCGCATAGAGTGCGACCGCGTTGAGCTTCATGGCGTTGGCGGGGGTCATTGGCAGCTCTGCGCGGGCTCTCGGATCGCCTAGAATGACAAAGGCAGGACGTCGGTCGCGTGGTGGAGGTAGATTGCGAGCGAGAACAGCATGCCCAACGCCAACAGGAACACCGCGACGCGCGGGTCCCGGCGCCAAGCAGCCCACATGGTGGCGGCGAAGATGAGGAAGGCGATCGAAGAGTCCATGCGGCCGCGTTGTTCGCCAGGGAGCTAGAAAACCAAGAAAGGCAAGAAGGGCACGAAAGCTATCATGTCTTTCGCAACGGTTCGTAACCTGAAGCTGCCGGCGCTTGCGCCACACGATGTTGCCAACCTCTGGCAGGCCGGGGTGCTGCTGGCGGCGTTCGCCGCGCTGCTCCTTGCGGCAACCTGGCCGCTCATCGGCGCGTGGAGCCTTCTCCTCGCCGTCGTTGCAGTTGCCGGCATCGTTGCGCTTGCTCTGAGGCTCCCACCTCAGACCTTGATGCGCCTCTATGGCGCTCGGCCCCAGACGTCCGCCACCCTGAAGCAGGTCGAGCTGCTGGCCGAGAATCTCGCCCGCCGCGCCGCGCTTCCTCGGCCTCCACGCCTTTTTGTCGTGCCGAGCATGATGCTGACCGCGTTCTCCGCCGGCACACCGCAAAACTCGGCGATCGCCGTCACCGAGGGCCTGCTGCGGCGGCTCACCATGCGCGAGATCGCCGGGGTATTCGCGCGCGAGATCAGCCACATCGCCTTCGCCGACTTGACCGTGCTCGCCATCGCCGACCTCGTCAGCCGGGCCGCGCAGCTCATGTACTACGCAGGGCTCGTGCTCGCCGCGCGCAACCTCTACCACCTGCTGATCAACGACGAGCTCGTCTCCTGGTGGAGCGTGGCCCTCTTGGTGCTGGCCCCCGCACTGCTCAACCTCCTGCAGCTCAGCCTCTCGCGCAGGCGCGAGTTCGAGACCGACCGCGCCGGCGCGCTGCTGACCGGCGACCCCATGGGGCTCGCCTCGGCCATCTCGCGCCTCGAAGCCTCGACCGGCACCGTTGCCGACGACCTCATTCCGCCAGTGCCCGCACGCAAGGTGCCCCAACCCTCCATGCTGCGCTGCCCGCCACCGCTTCCCCAGCGCATTGCCCTCCTCCATGCCCTCGAAGTACCGCCGATGCCGCCGTTGGATATTACCGAAGGCCCACGCATCTCGCTTGTCGGCGTGGGACCGATCGAGATGCGACCGCGCTACCGCTGGCCGGGGGTGTGGTTCTAGGACGCTGTGAAGGCTCCGTTGGGGATCGTCTGGCGCGCCGCTTGCGCCCCCTCCCCGTTTGCGCGTATCAGCCGCCAATGGCCGATCACAGGAGCGCCCGGCCACCCGGGCGCGTTTCGTCCGACGCCGACGTCAAGGACCTCGTTGCACGCATGCGCGGCGGGGAGCGGCGCGCCGTTGCCAGTGTGATCACCGAGCTTGAACGCCTCTCCTCTGCTGCCCCGGCCCTGCTGAAAGCGCTTCAGCCTTATCTCGGCCACGCACTCGTCGTCGGCTTCACCGGCCCCCCGGGCGCCGGCAAGTCGACGCTGGTCAACGCTGTCATCGCCAACGTGCGCGCCTCGGGCCGCACGGTCGGCGTCATCGCGGTCGACCCATCGAGCCCCGTCTCCGGCGGCGCCATCCTCGGCGACCGTATCCGCATGACGGCCGCGCTCGACGACGAGGGCGTGTTCGTGCGCTCGCTCGCGAGTCGCGGCTATGTAGGCGGGCTCTCACCTGCAGCCGTGCGCATCATCGACGCGCTCGATGCCGCCGGCCGCGACCTGATCCTGCTCGAGACCGTGGGCACCGGCCAGAGCGAGATCGACGTCGCCGAGGTGGCCGACATCCGCATCGTCGTCTCCGCGCCCGGCCTCGGCGACGACATCCAGGCCATGAAATCGGGGCTGCTCGAGATCGCCGACATCCTCGTCGTCAACAAGGGTGACCGGCCCGGCGCCGAGCTCACGTTGCAGCAGCTCATCGGCGCGCTCAGCTTGCGCGCGGGGATGTCTCGCGTGCCCGTGCTGAAAACCACGGCGACCACCGGCGATGGAGTCCCGGAGCTCGTCGCGGTCATTGCCGAAGCGGGTCGCAAAGCCGAGGCCGAGGGCCCGGTCGCGCGGCGGCGCCGTCGCGCCCGCTACCTCATCGCGCGCGCTGCTGCCGATCTCATCGCCGCTCACATCCGCGCGGGCGGCGAGCAGGCGCTCGACCGCCTCGCCGATCAGGTGCTCACCGGCGATCTTGCGCCTGAGGACGCAGCGGCAACGCTGCTAAAAACTTGAGCCCGCCGGTCGGTTTTTTCGCGCCTTTGCCGTCTCGTTAAGGACAAGCGCCGAAGCCAGACCGTCAGCGTCCGGATTAAGGGGCACCTTAACAGTTGCCGCGTACATCAATCGACCAATCCAATCTCTCGGTTCAAGAGGGTCGATCGCGTGAAGTCCTCCCCCAAGGTGATTGCTCAAGCCCCCGTTCAACACGATGTTCCCTCGATCGAGCCGGCCCCGGCCCCGGAATGCAGCCAGTCGCCGACCGAACTCGCCCGCGCGCTTTCCGCCCTGGAGCTCAACACCGAAGAGATCCTCGAGCACAAGCGGCAGCTCGAGCAGCTCAATTCGTGGTTCGAGGTCGCGCTCGACAACATGGCGCGCGGGCTGTCGATGTTCGACGCCGAGCAGCGCCTTATCGTCTGCAATAAGATCTACCGTGACATCTACGGGCTGCCGCCGGAGCTGACCCAGCCGGGTACGCCGCTCTCCGACATCGTGCGCTATCACGTGCGCCGCGAAACCGGCGCCGAGCGTGCCGAGGACCTAAGCAAGCAGCGCAAATGGATCGAGCACCACGTGGCCGAGCTTAAGCGCGGCAAGACCTTCTCATACGTTCAGCAGATGAAGGATGGGCGCACCATACTGGTCAACAACCAGCCGCTCCCCAGCGGCGGCTGGGTCGACCTGCAGGAGGACATCACCGAGAAGCAGCGCGCCGAGCAACGTATCACCTGGCTCGCCCGCCACGACACGCTGACGGAGATCGCCAACCGCTTCCACTTTGGCGAGCAGCTCGAGCAGGCGTTGCGCAGCGCGACGGCGGGTGACGGCTTTGCCCTCCACTGGATCGACCTCGACAAATTCAAGGATGTGAATGACACCTACGGACACCCCGTGGGGGATGCCCTCCTGAAGAACGTGGCCCGCCGGCTGCGCGGCGTCGTGCGCGGGCACGATCTCGTCGGCCGCCTAGGTGGCGACGAGTTCGCGATTTTGCAGCGCCACAACTGCAAGAAGGAGGACGCCGATCGTCTCGCCCGCCGCCTTCTGCACGCGATCGAGGAACCGTATCAGGTCGGCGGCCAAACGCTCGACATCGATGCGAGCATCGGCATCGCGCACGCGCCCGAGAATGGCGCCACTGTCGACGAGCTTTTGAAGAACGCCGACGTTGCGCTCTATAAGGCCAAGTCCCAAGGCGGGGGTGGATTTGTGTCGTTCACACCCGGCGAGGACGAAAAGATACTCGATCAGCAGCGGCTCGAGATCGACCTCAAGGGCGCGCTCGACCGCGGAGAGCTCGCGCTCCACTACCAGCCCATCATCAATCTCAAGGACCATCGGGTCACGAGCTTTGAAGCGCTCATGCGCTGGAACCACCCCGGGCGCGGGATGATACCGCCGCGCGAGTTCATCCCCATCGCCGAAGAGACCGGCCTCATCGTGCGTTTGGGCGAGTGGGCACTGCAGCAAGCGTGCACGGACGCGGCGAGCTGGCCCGAGCCGGTCAAGGTGACGGTCAACCTCTCGCCCGTGCAGCTCGAAATCGGCGACCTGGTGCGGGCGACGGCGCAGGCGCTCGAACTATCGAAGCTGGAAGCCCCCCGGCTCGAGCTCGAGGTCACCGAAGGCGTGCTGCTACACGACGTGCCACGCACGCACGAGACCCTGCGCAAGCTGCGTGATCTAGGCGTTCAGATTGCGCTCGATGACTTTGGCGCCGGCTTCGCCTCGCTCAGCTACCTGCACAACTTCCGCTTCGACAAGATCAAGATCGATCGCAGCTTCGTGCGCGAGCTTGGGGTACGCGATGACAGCTATGCCATTATCCGCGCGGTGACGGAGCTGGCGAAGACCCTCAAGATCGAGACGGTTGCCGAAGGCGTCGAGACTCGCGAGCACCTCGATGCCGTCGAGAGGGCCGGCTGCAACGAGGTGCAGGGCTTCTATTTCAGCCAACCGGTGCCGTCGAGCGAGGTCCCCGAGGTGCTGACGCGCTGCCGCCTCAAGTGCATCGCCGTGAAGCCGCGCACGCGGATACGCACGCAGCACCGTCCGGTCCGGCAGCGGCGCGCCCGCTAATCTCCCGATGGTCTTGGAGGATTAATCGCCGTTGCCCGACGGGGCGCCGTGCTATGGAAGCTTTGCGCAGCAATTGCCGAAGCCTGGAATGCCGACCGATCGATCCCCCGACCTCATAGCCGCACAGATACGCGCCGAGCCGTCAGGCTTTGCCGGTCAGCCGCAGGGGCTCTCTACGCTCTTCTTCGCTGAGGTGTGGGAGCGCTTCTCCTACTACGGCATGCGTGCCCTGCTGACGCTGTTCATCGTCGCCCCGATGGCGGGGGGCGGGCTCGGCCTCGGCACGATGGAAGCAGCGCGCATCTACGGCAACTACACGATGGCCGTGTACATGCTGTCGATCCCCGGCGGCTTCATCGCCGACCGTTACCTCGGGGCCTATCGCTCGGTCGTGATCGGTGGAGCAATTATCGCCTGCGGACACTTCACGCTGGCGATCCCGACGGTCGAAGCCTTCTATACCGGGCTGGCACTTGTCGCGCTCGGAACCGGGCTATTCAAACCGAACATCAGCGCCATGGCCGGCGGGCTGTACGCACCTGATGATGAGCGCCGTGATGCCGGCTTCTCGATCTTCTACATGGGCGTCAACCTCGGGGCCTTCTTTGCCCCGCTGGTGACCGGCTTTCTCGCCCAGAGCCCGGTTTTCAAAGAGTGGCTCTCGACACATGGCTTCGATCCGGCGCAGAGCTGGCACTGGGGCTTCGCGGCAGCCGGGGTGGGCATGACCTTTGGGCTCCTCACATTCCTGCGCCAGCGTGATCGCCTCGCCGAAGTGGGCCGCGCGCCAGCCACCGTCACCGCCACCTGGACGAGCAGCCTCCTTGTCGTTGCCGGCACGCTTGCCGTCATGTGGCTTACGGTGCTGTCGGACGACCCGCGCTTTCAGTGGCTGCGCGCCTTCTTTCTGCTGGTACCCGTCGCCGCCATTGTCTGGTTTGCGCGCGCGAGTGACATCGACGGCCGGCGCTTCGCCGCCGTTTTCGTGTTCTTCATCGCCTCGATGCTGTTCTGGGCAGTGTTCGAGCAGGCCGGCATCTCGATCTCCCTGTTCGGCGATCAGCTCACCCGCAAGAGCCTGTTCGGCTGGTCGTTCCCCTCTGCGTGGTACCAGGCGCTCAATGCGCTGTTCGTCGTGATGCTGGCGCCGATCTTCGCCTGGGCGTGGCTGCGGCTCGGCCCACGCCAGCCGACGAGCCCGGTGAAATTCGTGCTGGGCCTCACATTCCTTGGGCTGTCGTTTCTGCTGATGGTTCCCGCGGCGCTACTGACGGCGCAAGGGCAGATCAGCCCGCTGTGGCTCGTTGCACTCTTTTTCGTGCAGACTGTCGGCGAGCTGTTCCTGAGCCCCGTGGGTTTGAGCACCATGACCAAGCTCGCGCCGCCCAATCTCGTCGGGCTCGTGCTCGGTGTTTGGTTTCTCGCCGCCGCATGGGGCAACAAGCTCGCGGGCATTCTTGGCGGCGGCTATGACGGGACCGACCCCCATGGCCTGGCGATCTTCTTCGTGCAGCAGGCGGCCATGCTCGCCGTCGCCGCGCTCGTATTGCTGGCGCTGGTGCGGTGGCTCAAGCGGCTGATGGGCGGCGTGCGCTAGGGCCGGCACCCGAGAACGTCACACGCGTCGGCGGGCGGCAACTTCCCCTGCGCCGACACGGCCGCCGCGCCAATGGATGAACGCGAGACCGGCAAAAGCAACAGATGTGACGACGGCGCCTACAAGGAACGTCATCCTCGGCCCATAGCCATCCCACAACGCCCCGGCGATCACGCTCGCCAACAGCATGGCGATGCCGCTGACAAAATTAAACGCTCCGAGCGCCGTGCCGCGCAGATCCTCCGGCGCGGTGTCCGCCACGAGCGTCGCCAATAGACCTTGCGTGAACCCCATGTGCAGGCCCCACATGGCGGTTCCCACAGCCACCCAAGGCAGCGTTCCTGCAAAGGCCAGGACAAGATCGGCCAGGATCAAGAGCCCCACGCCGCTCAAGAGAACGCCGCGGCGGCCGATCCTGTCCGACAGCGCCCCGGCCGGGTATGCAGAGAGCGCAAAGGCCACATTCATGACCACGAGAACCGCCGGCACGAGCGCGGTCGAAAGCCCGACGGCGTGAGCCTTGAGTATGAGGAACGCCTCGCTGAATCTGGCGAGCGCCAACACGCCCGCGACCGCCGTTACGGCCCAGAACGCTCCCGAAAGACGTCTCGCATCGGCGAGGCGAAGGCTCGTTCGGGTTATCCCGTCTGCTTTCCGTTGCGGCTCCTCGACGCCAAACACCATCAGCGCCAATGCAATGAACGCTGGAACCACGGCGATCCAGAAGACCGCCGTGAAGTTGTCGGCCGTCAGGGTCATGAGCCCGATGGCTAGAAGCGGGCCGAGGAAGGCCCCGATCGTATCGAGCGATTGGCGTAGCCCGTAGCTCGCTCCCCGGATGTCGGGGGGTGCGAGATCGGCAACGAGCGCATCCCGCGGCGCACCGCGAATCCCGTTGCCAATGCGGTCCAAGAACCGCGCGAGGACGAGCCAGCCGATGCTGGTCGCCAGCGGAAAAATCGGTTTTGTGAAGGCCGCGAGGCCATACCCGATCGCGGCCAGCAGCTTGCGCCGGCCGAGCCAGTCCGACAGCGCGCCGGAGAAGATCTTCGTGATCATCGCCGTGGCCTCGGCGAGACCTTCGATAAAACCCACGGTCAGCACCGACGCGCCGAGGGCTGTAACGAGGTAGACCGGCAATAGCGCATGGATCATCTTCGAGGAAACGTCCATGAACAGGCTGACGAGCCCGAGCGCCCAAACGCCGCGCGGGATCCTTTGCAGACTGTCGCCTCGGGGCCCCCTGACCGGCATCCCGCTCGTTTTGCTGTTGCAAGCTGCGGAGCCGATCGCTCGCACCTCACGCGGCTTGCGCGTTGTCCTTCATCAGCTTGTAGTTGATCGCGTCGAGCAACGCCTCGAAGCTCGCGTCGATGATGTTCGGCGACACGCCGACCGTGAACCAGCGCGCGCCCGACGTGGTGTCGTGGCTCTCGACCAGCACGCGTGTCACGGCCTCGGTGCCGCCGGTGAGGATACGCACCTTGTAGTCGACAAGCTCGACTCCATCGATGTGCTTCTGGTAGCGGCCGAGGTCCTTGCGCAGCGCCATGTCGAGCGCGTTGACGGGGCCGTTGCCTTCGCCCACCGACCACAGCGGCTCGCTGTCGCCGTTGATGAAGACCTTGACCGTCGCCTCCGACACCGTCGTGAGCTTGCCGCGCGCGTTGTGGCGCCGCTCGACCATGACGCGGAAGCTGTCGACGGTGAAATAGCGCGGCACCTTGTCGAGCATGCGCCGCGCGAGCAGCTCGAACGACGCTTCCGCCGCTTCATAGGAGTAGCCGGCGGCCTCGCGCGTTTTGACCTCCTCGAGCAGCTCCGAAAGGCGCGCATCGTCCGTCTCGACCGGAATGCCGAGGCGCTCGATAGCGGCGAGCACCGACGATTTGCCGCCCTGCTTCGACACGAGCAGATGGCGCTGGTTGCCGACGCTGTCCGGCGGCACATGCTCGTAGGTCGCGGGCTCCTTGACGATGGCCGAAGCGTGAATGCCGGCCTTGGTCGCGAACGCGCTGGCGCCGACGTAGGGTGCATGGCGGTCGGGCGAGCGGTTCAGAACCTCGTCGAGCACGCGACTCGCGTGAGTCAGCGTCTGCAACCGCGCCGGTGTCACTTGCGTCTCGAAGTGGTCCGCGAACTCGCTCTTCAGGAGCAGCGTCGGAATTATGGAGGTGAGGTTGGCGTTGCCGCAGCGTTCGCCGATGCCATTGAGCGTGCCTTGGATTTGCCGGCAGCCGGCGCGCACCGCCATGAGCGAGTTGGCGACGGCGTTCTCGGTGTCGTTGTGTGTGTGGATGCCCAGATTCGCACTCGGAACGACCTGGACCACCTCGGAGACGATGCGCTCCACCTCGTGCGGCAGCGAGCCGCCGTTGGTGTCGCACAGCACGACCCAGCGTGCCCCGGCTTCGTAGGCCGTGCGCGCGACGGCGAGCGCATACTCGCGGTTGCCCTTGTAGCCGTCGAAGAAATGCTCGCAGTCGATCATCGCCTCGCGCCCCGAGGCCGTGATCGCCTTCACCGACTGCTCGAGCGCTTTGAGGTTCTCCTCGTTGGTGATGCCGAGCGCGACGCGCACGTGATAGTCCCAGGCCTTGGAGACGAGGCAGATTGCGTCGGCGCGCGAGGCAAGCACCCCCTGCAGACCGGGATCGTTCGACACCGAGCGGCCCGAGCGCTTGCTCATGCCGAACGCGGTCATGGTCGCGTTCTTGAACCTCGCCGGCGTGGAGAGGAACTCGGTGTCGGTCGCGTTAGCGCCCGGGTAGCCGCCCTCGATGTAGTCGACGCCGAGATCGTCGAGCACGGCGGCGATGCGCCGCTTCTCCTCGACGGAAAAGTCGACGCCCGTCGTCTGCGCTCCGTCTCGCAGCGTGGTGTCAAACAGGTAGAGCCTCTCGCGGTTGGTGCCGGAGGGACGCGTTTGCCGGTTCATCGCGCGACCTCCGTGGTGCTTGGGGCGCGCACTTCCCACGTTGTGGTGATCTCGCCCGTCTTAGGGTCCTTTGAATCCCTCAAGGCGACCCCCATGGCCGCCAGCTCGTCGCGGATGCGGTCTCCTTCCTTGAAGTCCTTGGCCTTGCGGGCCGCCGTGCGGGCGTTGATCAATGACTGCACTTTCCGGGCGTCAATGTTTGCGTTGCTTTGGCGGTGCGATGCCCATTGCGTCGCGTTCTCCTGAAGGAGGCCGAGAAAGCGCAGCGCACGAATTAGCGCGATGAGATGCGAAAGTCCCTCACCGTGCATCGCGGCGTTTCTCAGTTGATGAAGTTCGGCAATCGCTTTCGGCGTGTTTAAATCATCCATTAGAGCGCTAAGAACGGACACCGGGGGGGCGCCCTGGGCGTTGAGACCTGAGAACTCAGTCGGCGTACCAGCCTGAACAAGCGCATACCATTCATCGAGCGTCTTCCAGCTCTCCTCGAGCCCCTTTTTTGTCCAGTCGATCGGCTGCCGGTAGTGCGTGCGCAGCATATTGAAGCGCACGACCTCGCCCGGCCAGTCCTTCAGAAGGTCGTGGATGGTGATGAAGTTGCCGAGCGACTTGGACATCTTCTCGCCCTCGACCTGCAGGAAGCCGTTGTGCAGCCAGTAGCGCGCCATGACGGGAGTGCCGTGTGCGCAGCGCGATTGTGCGATCTCGTTCTCGTGGTGTGGAAACACGAGGTCGATGCCGCCGCCGTGGATGTCGAACACCGGCCCGAGATGCTTCTCCGCCATGGCCGAGCACTCGATGTGCCAGCCGGGGCGCCCATGCACCGCGATGCCGGCCGGAGAGGGCCAAGCCGGCTCGGCTTGCTTCTTTCCGACGGCTCCGCCTACCGGCTTCGACGGCTTCCACAGCACGAAGTCCATCGGGTCTTTCTTGTAGGGTGCGACCTCGACGCGTGCGCCCGCCTCCATCTCCTCGAGCGAGCGGTTGGAGAGACGCCCGTAGTCGGGCATCGAGGGCACGTCGAAGAGCACGTGGTTCTCGGCGACGTAGGCGTGCCCGTTGGCGACCAGCGCCTCGATCAGCGTCCTCATCTCGGCGATGTGGTCGGTCGCGCGCGGCTCAACCGTCGGGGGAAGCACGCCCAGCGCCTCGATGTCCGCGTGGAACTGCTTGGCCGTGCGCTCGGTGAGGTCGCGGATCGACACGCCCTCCTCGGCGGCGCGCGCGTTGATCTTGTCGTCGACGTCGGTGATGTTGCGCACGTACCTCACGTGCTTAGCCCCGTAGATGTGGCGCAGGAGCCGGAACAGCACGTCGAACACGATGACGGGGCGCGCGTTGCCGATGTGCGCGTAGTCGTAGACGGTGGGGCCGCACACGTACATGCGCACGTTGCCCGGATCGACCGGCTCGAAAGCCTCCTTCCGGCGCGTCAGCGTGTTGTAGAGCATCAATGGATGCGCTTCAGCCATGAGTCTCCCCGGCCACTGGCGGGGTGCGTTTCTCTGTCTCAGGCTTTGGGCAAAGAAGCGGGCCGCGCGCCAGCGGTGATTGCTAGCTCGAAATAATAATGATGCCGCAACAAATCGTGACGGCATTGATGCGCGAGTTCAGCTTCATGGCGTCCTTATGCGGGACAGCGCCCCGCTTCGTCAAGCGCGCGAAAGGCACAGCGTTATTAGGCCCTTGCTTTCCATGGGCCTGGGCCGAGACGCCCCAATTGCTCCGCATTGACCCCCTAATCGCGGATGGCCATAGTTGCATCAGGGACGCCCGCTTCAGGGCCTTTACGGGACAACATGAGCCAGGACGCCGCCGAGAGGACGACGCCTAGGGCGCACGGGCGCCGTTTGCGCCTCGGCGCCGCGATCATGCTCGCCGGCGTGCTCGCTGCGGGTCCCGTGCTGGCGCAGGGGTGGTGGCCGTGGAGCGCGCCCGAGCCCGAACGCCAGCCGCCGATCCCGCAGGAGCCCGTGTTCCGCCCGGCGCAACCAAACGATGGCACGGGGCAGCCCAACGACCGCGTGCCGCCGTCGGCCGATCAACCCGTCGCCCAGCCGCCGTCCGCCAACTGGTCGACGAAGAACCCGATCTGCCTGCAGCTCGAGAACCGGCTTGTGCAGGACAGCCTGCGCACCAACCAGTCGCGCGACGTGCTGCCCAACATCGAGGCGCAGATGCGCCAGGCCGATCAGACCCTCCAGCAAAGCGACCACGATCTGGAGCGCGGCAACTGCTATGAGTATTTCCTGTTCTCCAAGACACTGCGGCGTACGCGCGGCTGCGTCGACCTCGCGCGCCAGAAAGAGCAGACGCAGAGGCGTCTCGCCGACCTCGAGGCGCAGCGCCAGCAGATCATGGGCTCGTCGGAGCGCTCCTATCGCGACGACATCGTGCGCGAGCTTGCGCGCAACAACTGCGGCGCCAACTACCAGCAGGAAGCCCGGCGCCAGGATCGCGGGCCGTTCTCGTCGATCTGGCAGGACGAGGAAAGCGGCGGCGGCGGCGGTTGGGCGCCCTACGGCACAAACCAGTCCTACGCCACCTACCGCACGATCTGCGTGCGGCTGTGCGACGGCTATTTCTTCCCGGTGAGCTTCTCGACGCTGCCGAGCCACTTCGAACAGGACGCCGCCTCCTGCCAGTCGAAGTGCGCGGCGCCCGTCGAGCTCTACTACTACCAGAACCCCGGCGCGGCCGTAGACCAGTCGGTCGCGCTGCATACCCAGGAGCCCTACACGAGCCTCAAGACCGCGTTCCGCTATCGCAAGGAGCTCGTGAAGGGCTGCTCGTGCAAGGAAGCGGAATACACTCCGCCCGAGGGCGAGCAGGCCGGCAAGCGGGCCGACACCGATGCGACGACCGGCTGGGAAGCGCGATCTGAGCCGGAAGCGAAGTCGCGGTGACGCGATGCCGCCTCGGAAGGCGCCCATGGGCCTCACGCGCAAGCACACGATCGGCCGTCCGGACACCCTCGCGCCGATGATCGAGCTTCGGCCTCTCTCCATCGACGACCTGTCGATGGCCCGCTACATCCACACCGCAGCCTTCGCGCGCACCGCTTCCGCGCACTACTCGACAGCGGACATCGAGGCGTTTGACCAATTCGTGCGCAGCCCGCGCTACGCCGACCTGATGCTCGGCAACCCCGCGGTCGCCGCCTGGCTCGGGGAGGACATGGTTGCGACGGCCGCCTGGAGCCCGGGCGAAGGGCGCAGCCCGACGGCCCGCATATTCGGTGTGTTCGTGCGCCCGATGTTCACTGGCGAGGGCATCGGACGGCGTATCGTCGGGCATGTCGAGGAGGATGCGCGCGGCGCTGGCTTTCCAGCGATCGAGGCCGCAGCCACGCTCAACGCTGCTGGCTTCTTCGAGGCGATCGGCTATCGCTTCGTGCGCGGAGGCAAATGGGCGCTGCCGTCGGGACACGAAATGGCGGTCACCTTCCTGCGCAAGGCCGAGTTCGCCGGCATCTGAACGTCACGCGCCGAGCCCTCACCCTGCTCGCATGCATAGCAGGCTAACGCCCGCTGCCGAGCAGACGGCGCGCGGCCTTCTCCCGACCGATGAGAGGCAGCAGCACCTTGAGCTCGGGTCCGTCCTCAAGGCCCGTCAGCGCGAGCCGCAACGGATGGAACAGCGCGCGGCCTTTGCGCCCCGTCGCCGCTTTGAGCGCGGTGATCCACACGTCCCACGTCGTATCGTCCCATGGCTCGGCCGGCAGCACCGCAGCGGCGCGCGTGGTCAGCTCCGTGTCCTCGCTCAGCGGAGAGACCTCGCCCGCAACGATGCTCCACCAGCGGCCCGCGTCCTCTAGTGTCGAGAGGTTGCCGCGCACGGCCTCCCAGAAGCCCGCACCGCCGCCCACGCCCAGCGCCTTCAGCCGCGGCGCGACATCGTCATACGGCAGCTTGTGAAGAAGCCGCGCGTTGAGCGCTTTCAACTCGTCGAGGTCGAAGCGCGCGGGTGCGGTCGATATCTTGGAGAAGGCGAAAAGGCGCGCCAGGTCTTCCAGGTGCGCGTGCGGCTCGATCGGGTCCGACGTGCCGATCAGCGCCGTATAGCTCGCGACCGCCATCGGCTCCAGGCCGGAAGCGCGAAAGCTCTCGATCGATAAGGCGCCGAGGCGCTTCGACAGCGCATGACCGTCGGCCCCGATAAGCAGGCTGTGATGGCCGAAGGCCGGCGGCTCCTTCCCGAGGGCCTCGAAGAGCTGCAACTGCACGCCGGTGTTGGTGACGTGGTCCTCGCCGCGGATGACGTGGCTGATGGCAAAGTCGGCGTCATCGACGACGCTCGTGAAGGTATAGAGGAAGGTGCCGTCGGCGCGGATGACGACGGGGTCGGAGAGCGAGCCGACGTCCACCGTCTGGTCGCCGCGGATCAGATCGTTCCACGATACGATCGTGGGCAGCGGATCAAGACCGCCCTCGGAGTTGGCGAGCCGGAAGCGCCAATGCGGGTGCCGGCATTCTGTTTCGATCGTTGCGCGCTCTTTGTCAGAAAGCCTCAGCGAGCTGCGGTCGTAGATCGGTGGCAAGCCGCGCGCGAGCTGGCGCTTGCGTTTACGGTCGAGCTCGTCCTCGGTCTCGTAGCAGGGATATAGGCGCCCGCTGCGCTTCAGGCTCTCGGCGGCTTCCACGTATCGCGAAACGCGCGTCGACTGGCGCTCCTCGAGCGCCCAGGCCAGCCCAAGCCAGCGCAGGTCCTCACGGATACCCTCGGCGAACGCCTCCGTCGAGCGCTCCGCGTCAGTGTCGTCGAGGCGCAGCATGAAGGTGCCGCCCTGCGCCTTGGCGAACAGCCAGTTGAGGATCGCCGTGCGCACGTTGCCGACGTGCAGACGACCGGTAGGGCTCGGCGCGAAGCGAACCATGACAGCCATTGATGGGGTCCGGATGTCGTCGATGATCGGCGACACCCTATATAGCGGGCGCTCGGGAACTCAAGCGCGATCGGAAGACGGCCCATGGTCGCGCGGTCAACGCGGCGTCAGAAGTTGATCTTCGCGCCGGTGATGACCTCTTGGAAGCCGTCGATCTCGGTCTTGCCGATCGGCGCGCCGGTGGCGGCGGTCGCCGCATTGCCCATGAGACTGCCGTCCGCGAACTGGTAGACCATGTAGAGGTTCAAGTCGGCTTTTTCGAACTTCTGAATAATGCCAGCCTGCCAAAAATTGATGTTGGCGCTGACGGTCTTGCCGGCGTTGGAGCCCGGGTCGTCATGGCGGTAGTTCGCGAAGATCTCTGTCGGTCCAAACTCACACCATTTTCTTCTCGATCCCCGGCCGAACGAACCAGGTCGTGCTGTCGGGTTCGATCAGCTTGGCTTCGGTCACCGTGTTGCCCGTGTCGACGACCATGCGCCCCCAGCCGCCGAAGACGAACAACCCCGTCGGCTCGTGCTTGACGGTCGCGGCCGCGCCCTCCCAGGTGCATTCAAAATTGGGAAGCGACGTCGTTACGGTGGTGCCTGAGATGCAAGGCGTTCCCCCCACGACATAGGGGTTCAGGGTGGGGCTCCTCACGGTGCCGGGATCGTTGCTCGCGCCATAACCGGCTCTGGCGAGCACACTGAAATCTCCAAATTTCTCTTTGTAGGTCAGGGCCGCGTCCCGGACGTCGTCCTCGCCTCAGGAGGCGCTCAACACCAACCCGTGCCATTCAGGGGAGTCATAGCGCACGACGCTCCTCCGCGCGGCGTCGCCGGGCGTCGAGTTGTTGAAGCCGCGCAAGACATTTGGCCATGTGAGGTTGTTCACAAGGTTGCCGTTGCTCCTGATGAAGAAGGCGGACATGAAGATGGGCGGGCCCTCGGCGTCGTCGACATTGCGCGTGAGCGTCGGATCGGCGTCATCGAGAAGATGGTAGGTGGCCATACCGTTGAGTCCCACGGCGACCTGGCCAAGTTGCTTGTTCTTGAGGAACCAGTAGCTCTTGCGCACAAACTGGCGGTAGTCCCCGTTGATAGGGTTCGTGCTTTGAGATTTGTCGGTGAACTGGTTCCACTGGTTGGAAACGTGACCCTGAACGGCAATTTCGAGCAGGTAACCGCCCGACCAGTCCTTGTCGATTTTCACCTCGCCGAGGAACTTGACGCGAGACTGCTCGACCATGTTGGTGCCGAGGTAGGCGTTGTGCTGCGTGCCGTCGTCCCAGAGGAACAGCGCCTCGTTGATCCAGCCGGAGATCGTCAGGCTGACTTTGCGGTTGCCCTTGCGCGCCGTAGTCGACTCGAGCTCTGCGATGCGCTCCTCGAGATCAGCACAGCAGTTGCCGCCGAGATCGGCGGCGATTGCGGGCGTTGTCATGATCGCGCCGAGCCCTACCGCGACGACCATGCCGCTGCAGATCGCGCCCCATGTCTGCTTGCCGACTGCCATACCCCGCCGCCCTTCTCGTCCGCTATCTTGGAATACGCTCCGACATAACAGATTGATCTCAGGGGCTTTAAAGGCCCCAGCGAACGCCACACAACCTGTGAGCTGATTCTCGTGTCGGGCATAAAACAGCCCGTGCCACGGGCCAGCGCCGACTCAACGCACTGAGGATTGCGCGCAACGCTCCGAAGTGGAGCGCAGAAAAAATGCGCAGCTTATGCAAGATCGGGAGGGCAACCTCGGCCATAGCCGAGAGGCGCGGCGCTCGTCAGGTCAAAGAGCGCTTCGCTCCGACCCGACTTGTAGGGGCCCCCGCGGCGTTGCCGGTACCGCTCGTTGCCGCGCCCAGCACCTCGCGGAACCGGTTGACGATCGGGTAGCGCCGATCGCGCCCGAAGTTCCTGGCCGAGATCTTCACACCAGGCGGCGCCTGCCGCCGCTTGTACTCGGCGAGATACAGGAGCCGCTCCACCTTCTTCACCGTCTCCGCCGGATGCCCCCGCGCGACGATCTCCGAGAGCGGCATCTCCTTCTCAACGAGGCATGCGAGGATGTCGTCGAGCACCGGATAGGGGGGCAGCGAATCCTGATCCGTCTGGTTGGGGCGCAGCTCCGCCGTCGGCACCTTTGTCAGGATGCCTTCCGGGATGGCGACGCCCTTAGGCCCGCGGCCCCCCTTCGGCACATGCGCATTGCGCCAGCGTGCCAGCCGATAGACCTCCATCTTGTAGAGGTCCTTGATCGGATTGAAGCCGCCATTCATGTCGCCGTAGAGCGTGGCGTAGCCAACCGACATCTCCGACTTGTTGCCGGTCGTCACCACCATACCGCCGAGCTTGTTTGACATCGCCATCAGGATGACGCCGCGCGCCCGCGACTGGATGTTCTCCTCGGTCAGGCCAGGCTCGGTGCCGGCGAACACGGGGTCGAGCGCCTTCGTGAGGCCTGCCACCGCCGGCTCGATCGGCAGCGTATCGTAGCGCACGCCCAGCGCCTCGGCGCAGCGGGAGGCATCGCGCACGCTCTCGTTGGAGGTGTAACGGTATGGCATCATCACAGCATGCACGCGTTTCGGCCCCAGCGCGTCGACGGCCATCACGGCGACGAGGGCACTGTCGATGCCGCCGGAGAGCCCGAGGATGACGCCGGGGAAGCCGTTCTTCTCCACGTAGTCGCGAAGTCCGAGCACGCAGGCCTGATAGGCCGCCGCATCGCCCTCCTCGATGGTCGCGAGAGGCGCCTGCTCGCAGTGCCAGCCGGTCGGCGTCTTGCGCCACTCCGTTACGGCGACCGCCTCCTCCCAAGCGGGGAGCTGCGCGGCGAGACTGCAGCCGGCGTTGAGCACGAAGGAGGCGCCGTCGAAGACGAGCTCGTCCTGTCCGCCAACCTGGTTGATATAGGCGAGCGGCAGCCCCGTCTCGGTGACGCGCGCGACCGCCCGGTTCATGCGCACGTCGGGCTTCGTCCAGTCGAAGGGTGAGCCGTTGGGGCTGATGAGTATCTCAGCACCGCACTCCGCTAGGCACTCAGTGACGTCCGGACCCCAGATGTCCTCGCAGATCGGCACGCCAAGACGCACGCCGCGGAAACTCATCGGCCCTGGCATCGGCCCCTGCGCGAACACCCGCTTCTCGTCGAACACGCCGTAGTTCGGCAGGTCGACCTTGAAGCGCACGGCGGTGACCTTACCGGCGTCGAGAAGCGCCACGGCGTTGTAGACCTTGCCGCCCTCCGGCCACACTGTACCGGTGAGCACGGCGGGGCCGTCCTTGATCTCAGCAGCGAATGCGTCCACGCGCTCACGCGCGGCCGTCTGGAAGGCCGGCTTAAGGACGAGGTCCTCGGGCGGATAGCCCGTTACGAACAGCTCGGGGAACACGATCAGGTCGGCGCCGGACGCCTCGGCCCGCATCGCCCGCAGCTTGGCGATGTTGGCGTCGAGGTCGCCAACGATCGGGTTCGCCTGGGCGAGCGCGATCTTCAGGCGCGTTGCTGGGGTTTGCGACATGGACCGACCTTAAGCCGCCGTTCCCTTCCCACCCCTTACGGGGAGGTCAGGGCGCTCACGCCACGACGGGAATCGGGTGCGACAGCCCTTCACGCTCCTGCTTCAAGCGCTCCGCGATCAGGAAAGCGAGCTCCAATGCCTGGTCGGCGTTGAGGCGGGGATCGCACAGCGTGTCGTAGCGGTCCTTGAGCTGCGCTTCCGAGATGTTGGCGGAGGCGCCGCCCGTGCACTCTGTGACGGGCGAGCCGGTCATCTCCACGTGGATGCCGCCAGCGACCGTCCCCTCGGCGCGATGCACTGCGAAGAACGATTCGGCTTCCTTGAGAATGCGGTCGAAGGGCCGCGTCTTGTAGCCGTTGGCGGCGGAAATCGTATTGCCGTGCATAGGATCGCAAGACCATACGATAGTGCGGCCCTCCTTCTTAACGGCCCGGATGAGTTTCGGCAGGTGTTTATCGACCTTGTCGGCGCCGAAGCGGCAGATGAGTGTCAGCCGGCCCGGCTCGTCGGACGGATTGAGGATGTCGATCAGGCGGATGAGGCCGTCGGGCTCGAGCGTCGGCCCGCACTTGATGCCGACCGGGTTCTTGATGCCGCGCAGGAACTCCACGTGCGCGTGATCGGGCTGACGCGTGCGGTCGCCGATCCAAAGCATGTGGCCGCTGGTTGCGTACCAGTTGTGCGTACCGCCCGCCTCGTCACGGCGCACGAGCGCTTGCTCGTAGCCGAGCAGAAGGCTCTCGTGGCTCGTGTAGAACGAAGTGCGCCCCAGCGCCGGCACCGTATCCGCCGTCACGCCGCACGAGCGCATGAAGCGCAGCGCCGTCTGGATCTGCTCGCCCATCTCCCGGTACTTCTTGCCGAACGGCGACTTCTGCTCGAAATCGAGCAGCCAGCGCAGCACGTTGTCGAGGCTGGCATAGCCGCCCTCCGAGAACGCGCGCAGCAGATTGAGCGTCGCCGCCGACTGGCGGTAGGCCTCGAGCTGGCGGTGGGGATCGGGAATGCGGTTGCCCGCGTTGAAACCCTCGCCGTTGATGATATCGCCGCGATAGCTCGGCAGCTCCACGTCGCCCCGGCGCTCGGCCGCCGAAGACCTCGGCTTGGCGAACTGCCCCGCGATGCGCCCAACCTTCACCACCGGCGAGCCACCGGCGTACGTCAGCACCACCGCCATCTGCAGGAAGACGCGGAACAGCTCGCGGATATGGTTCGCACCGTGCTCGTTGAAGCTCTCGGCACAGTCGCCGCCCTGCAGCAGGAAGGCATCGCCGGCGGCGACCTCGGCAAGCGCGCGCTTCAGCTTATCGGCCTCGCCCGCGAACACGAGCGGCGGGTAGGACGCGATCTTGGCCTCGACCTCGGCGAGCGCCGCCTTGTCGGGGTACTCCGGGACCTGTACGATCGGCTTTCCGCGCCAGCTGTCTGGGGACCAGGCTGCAGCCATTTCCTCAACTCTCCTTCTGCGGCCCGAGGGTTCGCAAACGCCTGCAAGACCGGCCGCCGGCCCGGGAACTCCGGGCCTCGCGTTCAAGGCATTATGCCATTTGTCACGGCTTATAGGCTACCCTTCGGGTGGAGGCCAGGGGCCGAAGATGCCTCAAGTTGCATGCGCGAAATGGTGCCGCCGGCATCGAATTTCCAGCCTGCGGCGTTGGCTTCCGAGGCTAGCGGAAGCGAACGGAGCACCGCCCGCTTGAAAGAGCCATCGTTCACTTTCGGGATCGAGGAAGAGTACCACCTCATCGACCTCGCGACGCGAGGCTTTGCGCCGGTTCCCCAGGAGCTGATGGCGGCCTGTGAGTCCCTGCTCGGCAAGCGGGTTGCGCCCGAGTTCTTCCGCTCCCAGCTCGAGGTCGGGACCGGCGTCTGCCGCGATTTTCGCGCCGCACGCCAAAAGCTCGCGCACCTGCGCCGCACGATCGCCGACAAGGCCCGCGAATTCGGGATGGCGCCGATTGCCGCCTCGACCCACCCCTTCGCCGACCGCTCCACGCTCGAGACGACGCCCAAGGCCCGCTACCAGGCGCTTGCGCGCGACTTCGCCGGGATCGGGCGGCGCCTCGCTATCTGCGGCATGCACGTACACGTGGCCATCGAGGACGAAGAGCTTCGCATCGACCTAATGAACCAGGCGCGCTATTTCCTGCCGCACCTCCTCATGCTCTCGACCTCCTCTCCGTTCTGGCAGGGCGAGGATACGGGGCTCAAGAGCTACCGGCTCGCCGTGTTCCACGAGCTGCCGCGGACAGGGCTTCCCCAGCGCTTCGAGAGCTACGGCGAATTTTCGCGCACCGTCGACGTGCTCGTGCGCAACGGCGTCATCGAGGACGCCTCCAAGATCTGGTGGGATCTGCGCCCCTCTATCCGCTTCCCCACGCTCGAGATGCGCGTCACCGACATCTGCACGCGCATAGAGGACGCGATGTCGGTCACCGCGCTCTACGTCTGCATTCTGCGCATGCTCTATCGGCTGCGGCGCTCCAACCACAAGTGGCGCTCCTATCCCTCCTTCCTTATCGAGGAGAACCGCTGGCGCGCGCAGCGCTACAGTGTGCGCGACCGGCTGTTCGACTTCGGCAAGGGGGAACTCGTGCCGTTTGCGGCGCTGATCGACGAGCTGCTCGATGTCATCGCCGAGGATGCCGCCGTGCTCGGCTGCGAACGCGAGGCGAGGAACGCGCTCAATATCGCGACCGGCGGTACCAGCGCGGACCGGCAGGTTCAATGCTATGTGGCCATGCTCGCGCAGGGTGCGGCGCCGGAGGATGCGCTGAAGGGCGTCGTCGACCAGCTCGTCGCCGAGACCGTCGCCGGCACCTGAGCTGGCTCAAAGCCCCGCGGCCATGCCGCCGTCAACCGCGAGCTCGGCACCCGTGATGAACGAGGACTCGTCGGAGGCAAAGAACAGCGCCGCCTGCGCCACGTCCTCGGCCGTGCCGAAACGCTTCAAGGGCGTCTGCTCCAACAGCGCTTCGGAGAACGCAGGCACGCGGAGCACGCGCTCGGTCAACGCTGTCTCGATGAAGCCCGGTGCGAGCGCGTTGACGCGGATGCCGAACGGTGCGTACTCGACCGCGAGCCCGCGCGTCAGCGCCGAGATGGCGCCTTTGGTGGCGCCATAGGCGGCGAGCGTGCGCATGCCGCGATGACCCATGATGGAAGCGAGATTCACGAGCGAAGCGCGCCCTGACGCCTTCATCAGCGGGAAGGCGTCCCGCGCAATGCGTACGATGCCGTCGAGGTTCACTTCGCGCAGTCGTACCCAGTCGGCGTCCGACATGTTGCGGAAGTCCGAGCGCACGTTGATGCCGGCGTTGTTGACTACGGCATCGAGGCGGCGGTGCTGCTGCTCGACGAGCCGCATCAGCGCCGTAACGTCCTGGCCGCGGGAGACATCGACCGTCAACGCGGTCGCCGAATGCCCCTTCGCCGTCAGCTCGGCCGCGGCTTTGGCCGCGCCCTCGCCGTCGACGTCGGTGATATAGATATGCGCGCCTTCGGCGGCGAACAGCCGCGCCACCGCGAGCCCGATGCCGGCGGCCGAGCCCGTGACCAGCGCAATCTTGTCCTTGAGCCGCATGAGCCCTCCCGAGCAAACGCCGCGACGTAGCACCCGGCCCGCCCGCGATCAACCCGCGGCTTCGGTCGGCACCATCCACTTCTCGCGCAGCGTCACAAATTCCTCGGCGGCCGTCGGATGCAGCGCCATGGTCGCATCGAAGTCGGCCTTGGTGGCCCCGAGCCGCAACGCGATTGCCGCCATCTGGATGATCTCGGCAGCGCCGTCTCCCATCATGTGGCAGCCGACGACCTTGTCGCTCACGCCGTCGACGATCAACTTCACGAGCACCTTCTCATCGCGCCCCGACAGCGTCGCCTTCAGGGGCCTGAACGCGGCCTTGTAGACGTGCACATCGCTGCAGCGCTCCCGCGCCAGATGCTCCGGCAGGCCGACACTCGCGATCTCGGGCGTCGAGAAAACTGCCGTCGGGATTAGAGTGTGCTCGACCATGCGCGGCTTGCCGCCAAACTCGGTATCCGCAAAGGCGTGGCCCTCGCGGATGGCGACCGGCGTCAGGGCCGCGCGGTCGGTGACGTCACCGACGGCGAAGATGCTGTCGACGGAAGACTTCGAATACTCGTTGACGACGACGCGGCCGTTCCAGCCGAGCTCGACGCCGATCTTGTCGAGGCCGAGCCCCGCGGTGTTCGGCGCGCGCCCGACGGCGAACATGATCTCATCGGCCGAGAGCGTGCTGCCGTTCGAGAGTCGGCCAGTGAGGCCATCCGCCGTCTTCTCGATGCGGGTGAAGATGTGCCCGGTGACGATGCGAATGCCCTGCCTTGTGTAGGCCTCGGTGAGGCGATCCCGCAGGTCCTCATCGAACCCGCGCAGGATCTTGTCGCCGCGATAGACGAGCGTCGTCTCGACGCCAAGATGCGAGAAGATGCCAGCGAACTCGATCGCAATGTAACCGCCGCCGGCGACGATGATCCGCTGCGCGAGCCGCGGCAGGTCGAAGGCCTCATTGGAGGTGATGACGTGCTCGATGCCGGGGATGGGCTTACCCACCATCGGCGCACCGCCCGTAGCGATGAGGATCTTGCCCGCGGAGAGGTCGCGCCCGGACTTGGCGAGCCGGATGGTGTTCGGTCCATTGACGGTCGCCCGCTCCGCGATGACCTCGACCTTAGCTGCGGCGAGCCCGGTGCGGTACAGGCTCTCCAGCCGCGCGATCTCTTTGTCCTTGGCGGCGATCAATGCCCCCCAGTCGAACTTCGGCTCCTCGACGCTCCAACCGAAGCCGCGCGCGTCCTCGAAGTCGTCGGCGAAGCGGCTCGCGTACACGAGGATCTTCTTGGGCACGCAGCCGCGGATCACGCAGGTGCCGCCGATGCGGTACTCCTCGGCGATGGCGACCTTGGCGCCGTAACCGCCGGCGATGCGCGCAGCGCGCACGCCACCCGAGCCGGCGCCGATCACGAATAGATCGTAGTCAGGCTTGTCCATGCTCGCCGGCTCCGGTGCGCTCGTTCAGACGCCGTTGTCCGAGCCGACGTAGCTGATGCCGTCGGGTCCGCCCACGATGGCGAGGTCGGCAATCCCCAGAAACATGCCGTTCTCCACCACACCGGGGATGAGCTTCAAGGCCTCATCGAGGTCCTCCGGCTCCGCAATGCTGCCGAAGGCGCAATCGAGGATGAAGTTGCCGCTGTCGCTGATGAACGGCTTCCCGTCGGCGCCGATGCGCAGCTTGATCTCGCCCTCGCAGCCGGCGTCGGCGGCGAGCGCTATGATCATGTTGCGCGTCGCCGTCAGGCCGAAGCGCACGATCTCGACGGGAAGCGGAAAGGCGCCGAGTGTGGCGACGCGCTTGGACGCATCCGCGATGACGATCATGCGGCCCGAGGACGTGGCGACAATCTTCTCGCGCAGCAGCGCGCCGCCGCCACCCTTGATGAGGCGCAGCTCCTCGTCGAGCTCGTCGGCGCCGTCGATCGTCAGATCTAGGAACGGCGTCTCGTCGAGCGTCGTCATGGGAATGCCGAGTGCCTCGGCCTGCTTCTGCGTCGCCTCGGAGGTTGCAACGCAGACGACAGCGAGTCCGGCGCGCACCTTCGGGCCCAGGAGGGCAACAAACTTCGCCGCGGTCGAGCCCGTGCCGAGGCCGAGCTTCATGCCGGGCTCGACGAAGGTGAGCGCGCGCTCGGCCACGGCCAGCTTCAAGGCGTCGGTGCTCATGCTGAAGCTCCCCGCGAGCAACGCTCCTCGACCGGGAGCGCCAGCGCTATTGAATGCGACGCTTGCCCCCTCCCGGCAGGGAGGGGGCCGCGAGCGCGAGCCCAAAGGGCCTCGTGGCTCACACCGCTTGGCCGCGCCACCGCAGCGCACGGCCAATGCGATATTCCGTACAAAATTTCGCCTAGAGACCGCCCATCAATGTGTACTTGATCTCGACGAACTCATCGATGCCGTGGTGCGAGCCCTCGCGCCCGATGCCACTTTCTTTGAATCCGCCGAACGGAGCGATCTCTGTTGAAGTGATCCCCTCGTTGACGCCGACAATACCATACTCGAGCGCTTCCGCCACGCGCCAGCAGCGTCCCACGTCGCTCGAAAAGAAGTAGGCGGCGAGACCGAAGGGGGTGTCGTTCGCCATGCGGATCGCCTCGGCCTCGGTCGAGAACTTGAACAGCGGGGCCACCGGCCCGAACGTCTCCTCGGTGGAGACGCGCATCTGCGGCGTGACGCCGGTCAGGATCGTCGGCTCGAAGAAGGTGCCACCGAGCGCATGCGGCTTGCCGCCCATGACCACATGAGCGCCCTTCTTGACCGCGTCCGCGACGTGCTCGCTGACCTTTTTGACCGCATCCGCGTTGATCAGGGGCCCCACCGTGACCCCGGCTTCCGTGCCGGGGCCGACCTTCAGGCCGCGGGCCGCCGCCGCGAGCTTCTCGGCGAACGCGTCATAGACGCTGTCCTGCACCAGGATACGGTTGGCGCACACGCACGTCTGCCCGGCGTTGCGGAACTTCGACGCCATGGCGCCGGCCACCGCCTTGTCGAGGTCGGCGTCGTCGAACACGATGAACGGCGCATTGCCGCCAAGCTCCATGCCGACGCGCTTCACGGTACCGGCAGCCTGAGCCATCAGGATCTTGCCGACCTCGGTCGAGCCGGTGAACGTCACCATGCGCACGAGCGGGTTTGACGTCATTGCCGCGCCGACCGGCACGGGGTTCTTCGCCGTCACCACGTTGATCACGCCCTTCGGCAGCCCTGCGCGCTCTGCGAGTTCGGCGAGAGCCAGCGCCGAGAGCGGCGTGTCCTCCGCCGGCTTGACGATCACGGTGCAGCCGACGGCGAGCGCGGGCGCTACCTTGCGCGTGATCATGGCGCTCGGGAAATTCCACGGCGTGATCGCGGCCACGACGCCGACCGGCTGCTTCATGACGACGATGCGCGCGTCCGCCTTATGCGTGGGGATCGTCTCGCCGTAGATGCGCTTGGCTTCCTCCGCGAACAGCTCGACGAACGCCGCACCGTAGATGATCTCGCCCCTCGCCTCGGCGAGCGGCTTGCCCTGCTCCTTAGTCAGCAGAAGCGCCAGCTCGTCGGCGTGCTCAACGATAAGATCATACCAGCGGCGCAGTATCCGGGAGCGATCCTTGGCGAGCCGCGCCGCCCATGGCTTGAAGGCGCGGTGCGCGGCCTCAATGGCGGCGTTGGTCTCGGCGGCACCCATATCCGGCACGCGCGCGATCTCCTCCCCCGTCGCCTTGTCGATCACCGGCAGGGTGGGAGTGCCGACCCAGGCGCCGTCGATATAGCCTTGAGTCTTCAGGAGCGTGATGAGCTGCTTGTCCATGGTGTCACCGCGACAGAAAGGCGCCGAGCGCGTCCGCTTTGTCTAAGGTGCGCGACCCGTGGTTTCAAGCCACAGGGGTGCCGATGATGACATCGAGGAGCCCAGCAGTTAGCGTGCGCGGCCGCCTAACGCTCAGGGCCCTTCCCACAGCATGCGCGATGCCACCCTCGTCTTCGATCTCGACGGAACGCTGGTCGACACCGCTCCCGACCTCGTCGCGGCGACCAACCACGTACTCGCCGGTCTCGACTTGCCGGGCGTGAGCGAGCACCAGTTGCGGCCGCTGATCGGGCACGGCGCGCGCTTCATGGTCGAGCATGCCCTGGGTGACGATGCCGCCAAGCTAACGGAGGAGGAGCGCAAGCGGCTACTAGACCGCTTTCTCGACTATTACGGGCAAAATCTCGCCGTCGGCAGCCGTCCATTCGAGGGGACGGTGGCGGCGCTCGATCGCTTCAAGGCGGCTGGCGCCAAGCTCGCGGTGTGCACCAACAAAAACGAGAAAATGTCGCGGACCCTCCTCGATGCGCTCGGGATGAGCCGGCTTTTCTCGGCCGTCGCCGGCCGCGACACGTTTGCCGTGTTCAAGCCGCATCCCGAGCACCTGCTCGGCACCATCCGCCTAGCCGGCGGCGAAGCGTCCCGCGCTGTCATGATCGGCGACAGCCGCGTCGACATCGCCACTGCCAAGGCGGCGGGCGTGCCCGTCGTTGCGGTGACGTTCGGCTACACGGACACGCCCGTGCGCGAGCTATCGCCCGACCGGATCATCGACCATTACGACGAGTTGGAGCCGGCGATCCTCGCACTGCTCGGCTGAGCGTCACTCCGCAGGGTCACCCCGGTGCGGCCACAGCTTCCGGCCCACCATGATGGTAGCGGGCAGGAACACCAGGTCCGCAATCAGCGACGCGAGCAGCGTGAAGCCGCATACGAGCCCGAACGTCCGCAGCGACGGCAGGTCGGAGAAAACGGTCACACCGAGGCCGAAGGCGAGCACGATCGTCGTCAGGATGATTGCAGGGCCGACGAGCACACGCGCTCGCCGTATCGCCTGCTCGGGGGGATCGCCTGTGCGCTCCTCCAATCGCAGTCGGTTGAGGAAGTGGATGAGCGCGTCAATGCCGAGGCCGAACACGACGAGCAGCGCCACGACGGAGGCAAACTCGAGACCGTCGTCGTTGGCCCACAGGAACGTGCCCGAGGCGACCACTGGGAACAGCCCCGGTAGGAGACTGACGATCGCGACGAAGGGCGAGCGGAAGGCCATGCCGAGCAGCACTCCGGCGAAGGCCACGCAGACGGGAATGCTCTCCTTCAACTGGTCGATCATGCGGGCGCTGTTGCGCGCGGCGATCGCGGGCAGCCCCGTCACCGAGATGCGGAAATTCGGATTGGCCGCGCGGATCGGGTCCAGCGAGCGGTCGATCTTCTCCACCACCGGCAGGATGCGGCTCGAGTCGACATCGGGCAGCCGCCCGGTCACCAGCACCGCGTTCTCCTCCTTGGCGATGAAGCGGCGCACGAGATGCTCGGGCAGGATGCCGATGAACTTCTGCACCGTCTCGATGCGGTCGTCGCCGGCTTCATGCAGCCAGCGCCGCAAGCTCTCGACCGACCACACGTTGCCGAGCCCCGCTTCCTTCTCCAGCGCCTCGTGCACCTTGCCGATGACCTCGAGCGGGGCCGGCGAGAAGAGCGGCGTGCCGTCGGTCCACTCGATCATCACGTGCACGGGGTTGGCGCCGGTGAGCTTCTGGTCGATGCGGCTCGTCGCATCGAGCGCCTGCTCGCGGTCGGGCACCTGGTCGGCGAGGCGGTAGCGCGTCGGAAGCGCAATGAAGGCCGCGGTGAAGGCCGCAAACAGCATGACGCCGAGCGCCGTGTAGAGGTACGGCCGGTAAGTCACGCGGTCGACGATCCAGCCGACGATGCCACCGAGACCATCCATGAGCGCGTCCGCCGGCGTGTGGTCCTTGGCCAGCTCCGCCTCGTTGCGGATCAGCATAACGCCGAGGATCGGCAGCACCAGGATGACGGCGATGAAGGAGATGCACACGGCGAGCGCTCCCGCCATGCCGAACGTGCGGATGAGGCCCGATTCAGAGAACAGCAGCGCCAGGAACGCCAGCAGCGCGACGCCGTGCGCGAGCACGCAGGCCGGTCCGACGACGCGCACGGCGAAGCGCACGGCCTGGTAGCGGTCATCGCCTTCGCGCAGGCGGATGCGGATCGCCGACACCATTTGCATGCTGTCGGCAAAGCCCATGACCATGATGAGCGGCGTCATCACGTTGAGGAACAGGTTGAGCTTGAAGCCGGTCCAGCCGAGCAGCCCGAGCGACCACGTGACAGCGAGCACAGGGGGGAGCGCCGCGACCAGCATGAGCGAGACGCGGCGGAAGAAGATGACGGCGATCAGCGCGCCAAACAGCAGCCCCAGGCCGTTGTAAAGGATCTGGTCGCGCTCCACCGCGTTGCGGATCTCGAGCTGCATCACCGGCGCGCCGGTCATCTTGGCCGTGAGGCCGGAACCGGCGAGGACGTCGTTGACGCTCTTGTTGATCTCGCCGATCACGACGCGGGCGGTCTTCTCCTTCACGATCTCGCGGTCGAGCGCGATGATGATCATGGCGAGCTGGCCGTCGTCGGAGAGGAACTTGCCCTTGACGATGTCGTTCGTTTTCAAGGCGTCGATCATCGCGTCGAAGACCGGGCCGTCGGCGGGCAGCTCGTCTGGCACCAGTGGCGCCGCGTATCCGGTCGCATCCGGCTTGCCGCGCGCCGACAGCATCGACACGAGGCCGGAGACGCCGTCGACGAGTTGCAGCTCCGTCGTCAGGTTGGCAAAGGCTTCGAGCCCCTTGCGCTGCAGCAGGTCCTTGCCTTCGACGACCACGAGCACGTCGTATTCGCTCGAAGGAAAGCGGCGGTCGATCGCCTCGTAGCGATGGAACTCCTCGGAGTTGGTGCGGAACAGCTCCGACAGCGAGTCATCGACCTGCAGCTTGGCGACGCCCATGGCGCCCAGCACGGTGGCGATGACGACGAGGACCGCGACAACGTAGGGCGCGCGCAACGCGATCAGCCCCAACTTCTCCAGGCCGAACGAGAACACAAACGACCGGCCCGGCTCCTCAGCGCTCCCCATAGCTCCCCCGTCGGCACTCGTTCGGGCGCAGCTTCGTGAGCGGCCGGCCGATGCGCTTTTTGCACGCGCGAGCCCCCGCATTCCTTGCGGAATCGAGGCCCGACGACGGATCGTCGCATTTGCCCCAGTTAATGTGCAAGGGGATCGGCCGGAGCGAGCGGCCGGTTGTGTCCCATTGTGGCCGCAGCCCCCGTGTTCCTTGCCGCCTCCCAACGCAGCCCCTATGTGACCTCGCGCGGCGAAAAAGATAAGCGTGAGCCTGATGCCGAACTGCCCCACGCTTCCGAGCCGTTTGTCCGCCCTGGGCCCCGCCGCCAGAGGCGTGTCTGGCGTGCTGTGCCTCTTTGGCTTGACCGCGCTCTTCGCGGTTGCAAAACCCACCCCCGTCGAGGCAAGCCCGCAGCAGGCCCCCAACAGCCGCGTCGTACTCGACCTGCCCTCGAGCTTCACGCCCTCTCCCCTCTTTTCCGGCTTCCAGGATGACGCGCGCGGCGTTTCCTTCGTGATCCTCGAGGCCCCCGCCTCCGAGTACGACAAGATGGCGCAGGGCTTCACGGCGGCTGAGTTCGCCAAGCGCGGCATCACCGACGCGTCGACGAAGAAGCTTCAGCGCTCCGACCCGCACATCTTCATGCGCGCCCGCCAGAAATCGGCAGCAGGCACCTACCAGAAGTTCTTCGTGCTGTTCCGCACCAAGGACCAGACCGTGCTCGTCTCCAGCAACGTGCCCGCGCGCGCGGTTGCCGACGGCAGCGTCACGGTCGATGAGATCGAGAAAGTGCTAGCGACCGCGACGACCCCGGGCCAGCCGGCTGTGCACGACCTCTTCTCGCTCGCCCATCTCGGTCCCTTCAAGGAGGCGGGCACGCTCGTCGGCACGAGCAAGGTCTATACGCTCGACGGGCGCCTGGAGACCGAACGCGCGGGCGTGACGCGCTCAGCCTTCATGGTTGCGCCCTCGCTCGACAAGCGCACGATTGGTAACCCGAAGAAGGAAGCGGTCGCGCTGCTGGCGCGCCTTTCGGGCTACAAGGGCATCAAGACGGAGGAGCCGCACGAGGTGACGATCGGCGGGCTGCCGGCGGTGGAGACGTGGGCCAGCGCCATCGACGAGAACGACAATGTGCCGGTCCGGCTCTATCAGGCTTTGGTCGAGTGCAAGGACGGTGGCTATTTCCGGCTGATCGGCATTGCGACACCGCGGGACGTGGAGCGGCTGAACGAAGAGTTCCCGAAAATCGCCGGCAGCTTCGCACTGGTGCCGTGAGGCTGCTTGCTTGACAGGTCTGGCCGGGGGCTCGCATAAGACGCGCTTGCCGATCACGGCGGGCGGTTAGCTCAGCGGTAGAGCACACGCTTCACACGCGTGGGGTCATAGGTTCAATCCCTATACCGCCCACCACCACGACATCGGCACCCCCAGCGTGAATCCCAATCCAGCCGCCGATCAGTTCCGGTGCCGGTGGACGCGCCGATGCGGCCGATAGTAGTGGACGCCCCGGTGCGAGAGGCGCTCGCAGAACGCGTTGCGCGTCCCGCTCAGGCATCCCCACCGTTCGAGGAGCTCCGCATCGCGCTCGCTGACCGGGCCGCCGGCCCGCGCGTTGGCTCGCGCAGCCTCCAGCTCACCCGCTTCCGCCAAGCCGCCCGCGGTTGCGGGCCCCGAAGTCGCCAGCACGACCAATCCGGCTGCGGTCAATATCAATCGATGCATGCTTCCACCTCGGGCTCGTCCGTTTTCCGAACCTTAAGGTGGGCTCTCACCGCCCAAAGCAAAAGGGCCGCCCTAGCGAGAACCGCCCTTGCTTCCCGCCGCTCTCGCTGCCGGTTAAGCGGTCGGCTCGGGTCCACTGGGCTCCGTCGTCACCAGCCAGCCATCCCAGTCCTCGCGGGTCCAGGCAGAGATGCGGCGCCAGTCGAACGGATAGCCAAGCCGCTTCCGCGCGATGGCTCCGGCCACGTAGTCGAAGGCCGCATCGTGGCTCGGCGCGCGAGTGCGCTTGTGCTTGTCCATGGCCATGGCGAGCTTCCGGATCACCGTCTCCTCGTCCTGGGTGAGCTGGAAGCGGACACCGCTGAGGTTGTCGAACACCCACGGCCGCACGCCGGTGCGCCACCGGTGCGGAGCCTTGAAGCCGATCGCGGCCTTACGGAAGAGGCTTGGAGTTTCGTACTTAAATCGCATCGTCGACCCCCGTCGAGCTGAAGCAGCGTCCCCGCTCGACGGCGTACGTAGCTGACAACGTAGGCAATTCGTGGGCTTGTATGCTCACTCCGCGCACATGCGCAAAAGTGCGGCAGCGCTAAGCCGCTTTGGCGGCGCCGGCTGCGGGAGTTGCGTCTGCCAACGTCTCCGGTTCCGGCTCGGCGATCTGCACCGCGCGATGCGACAGCGGTACCGCGAACGCGGCCATCAGCTCGCGCCGCATCTGAACGCACTCGTACTCCGCTCTCGCAATGAGCCGCTCCGCGTCCGCCTGGCGGTCGGCGGTCTTCTTCGCCGCGTCCGACTGCAGCGCGAACCGCGGCAGGAGCCGCTCGAAAAATTCGTGGCCCGGCATGTCTTCCTCTCCCCGAGAGTTAGCTCGTTGAGAGGTAGCGCGATTCGCCTTCACTGAACGGTGGACAGCCTGTGGATAACTGCGCCCGCCGTTACCCCACCCGGCCCTCCCCTCCGGGGAGGATGACGCGCCAGTGTGCTGGCGCGTCAGTTGGGGAGTTCGAAAACGCAGCCGGAAGATGATTGCTCAGCGATGCGCGGAGCGGGCGGGCGCGGCCTCCGCGCCGTACATAGTCAACATCGGCTCGTCCTGCAGGATCACCTCGTCGTACTCGCCATAGCCGTTGAAGCGGCCGGCGATCGCACGCGCATAGGCGCCCATGTTGCCGATCTCGATGTAGTCGCCTTCGGCAACCGAGGCCGGCAGCAGGAACGGGCCCTTCATGTAGTCGATGGAGTCGCACGTCGGGCCCCACAGTTCGAACGGCACCAGCGCCTCGCTCGGGTCGACGTCGCGGCTGACGAGGCGCGTGGGGAAGACGAAACCCAGATGCGCGGCGTCGAACAGCATGCCGTAGCCGCCGTCGTTGATGTAGAGGTTGTTGCCGCGGCGCGCGTCGACGCGCACGATGAGGCTCTCGGCCTCGGCGACGAGCGCGCGGCCCGGCTCGCACATGAGGCGAATGTTCTCCTTCACCGGCAGGTCGTTCACGCCGGCGAGGATGGTATCCAAGAAGGTCTGCATCGACGCCGGCTCGCTGTCGGGATAGCGCGAAGGGAAGCCGCCGCCGACATCGAGGCGGTCGATGACGACGCCGGCCTTCACGATCAGCTTGTGCACCTCGCCCAGCGCCGTGATGAACGCATCGGGGGTCGTCGTCTGCGAACCGACGTGGAAGGTGAGGCCCAGCTCCGATGCCGCCTGCCGCGCCTTGACGAGCAGCTTCGCCGCCTTCGGACCCGAGAGGCCGAACTTGCGCTCGAGCGGGATGCGGCTGTTGATCGCCGGCACCGCGACTCGCACCCACAGCAGCAGGTCGCGCGCGTTGTCGGTCGCCTCGAGGATCTTGTCGAGCTCATCCTCGCCGTCGAGCGCGAACGAGCGCACGCCGAGCTCGTAGGCGCGGCGGATCGCGTGGCGCGATTTCACCGGGTGCATGAAGTGCAGCTGCGCATCGGGGATCGTCGCCGCATCCTCGATCTCAGGCAACGAGGCGACGTCGAAATGGCGGATGCCTGCGCCGTAGAGCGCGCCGATCAGGAACACCGAGTTGTTGGCCTTGTAGGCGTAGGCGACGTCGCCGGGGAACTTGTCGAGGAACCAGCGGGCCGCGCGCCCCGCCGCATGCGGCCGCAGACCGCGCACCGGCCGCTCCGGTCGGGACTTCTCGATCAGAGCTGCCGCAGAGGAGAGTTTCTCCATCGCATGAAACCTCCACCGCCCCTAGGGACGCACCATGACCGCATAGCGCAAAGAGCGCCTGCATTTAGGGGGCGCTGCCCCCCCTGTAAAGGGCTTTTTTGTGTCAGGAGTTCCGGCGGGTGGCAGGGGCAAGCGTTGCTTCCTAGGCTCGCTGCAGCGGGCTCGTAACCGAGCTGCGGCTTTGTGCTGTTCTCCTAAGGCGCGCGATGCCTAAAAGACGAAGTGATGTCACCAAACCGGCGGCAAGCCGGGGCGTTGGACGGCGTGATGCGTAACGGGGGAAAAATCCTGATCGACGGGCTTGGGGCACAGGGCTGCCGCATGCTCTTCACCGTGCCCGGCGAGAGCTTCCTCCCTGCGCTCGATGCGCTGTTCGACGATGGGCCCATCCGCACGATCGTCTGCCGCCACGAGGGAGCGGCAGCGATTATGGCGGAAGCGGCGGGCAAGCTCACGGGCGCGCCTGGCGTCGCCTTCGTGACGCGTGGGCCCGGTGCGACCAACGCCGCCTCGGGCGTGTTCGTCGCCCACCACGATGCGACGCCGATGCTGTTGCTGGTGGGGCTGCCAGCGCGGGCGCGTGAAGGGCGCAAGGCATTCCAGGAGATCGACCTCGAAGCGATGTTCGGTGCGATGGCGAAGCACGTCGAGATCGTGCGAGCGGCAGCGCGCATCCCCGAGGCGGTCGCCCAAGCCTATCAGACCGCGTGCTCCGGCCGGCCCGGGCCCGCGGTGCTCGGGTTCCCAGAGGACGTGCTGCATGAAACGTCCGAGGCGAAGGACGCGGCGCGGATCGAGCCGGCGAGCCCGGGCCCCTCCGCGGGCGACATGCGCCGCTTGAAGGAGCGGCTTGCCGCCGCAAAGCGCCCGCTCGTGCTCATCGGCGGCGGCGGCTGGAGCACAACCGCCGCAAAGCAGCTCGCGGCGTTTGCCGGCAGGTTCGACATTCCCGTGGCGGCGACGTTCCGCCGGCAGGATCATCTCGACAATCGCCATGCCTCTTACGTCGGCCACGCCGGGATCGACATCGATCAGGTGCTCAGCGGAGCGATCGCGGGCGCGGACGTCCTGATCGTGATCGGCGAGACGCCGGGCGAGGTGCCGACCGCCGCGCAGACGCTGATCGCGGCGCCGGACCCTGCTCAGATTCTCGTGCACGCGCATCCTTCCGCGGATGAGGTCGGCCGTCTCTATCGTACCGATCTGCCGATCGTCGCCAGTCCGGAGGCGTTCTGCCGCGCGCTGTCCCGCCTGCGCGCTCCGGAAAAGCGTCCCTGGCGCAAGCTGCGCCGCGAGCTGCGTGCGAGCTACGAAGCCTCCTTGAAGCCGCTGCCGACACCGGGCTCCGTCCAGCTCGCCGAGGTGATCGCGACACTGTCGCGCGAGCTGCCCGACGACGCCATCGTGACCAACGGCGCCGGCAACTACGCAGGCTTCCTCAACCGCTACTTCCAGTACAAGGGCTACCCGACCCAGCTTGCCCCCGCCTCCGGGTCCATGGGCTACGGTCTGCCGGCCGCAATCGCCGCGAAGCTTATCCACCCTGGGCGGCCGGCGGTCGCGCTCGCGGGCGATGGATGTGCCTTAATGACGGGGCAAGAGCTGGCAACTGCCGTGCAATACGGCGCAAACATCGTCCTGATCGTCGCAAATAACGGAATGTACGGCACCATCCGCATGCACCAGGAGCGTCTTTACCCTGGCAGGGTGGTCGGCACGAGCCTCGTTAACCCTGACCTTTCCGCGCTCGCCCGTTCGTTCGGCGCGGCCGGCGTCACCGTCGAGGCGACGCGGGAGTTCCTGCCGGTCCTGCGGCGCGCGCTTTCCGCGTCGGTTCCGACCGTAATCGAGCTGAAAATCGACCCTGATGCGATCTCGGTGAGCAAAGCCTAAGCGAGATCGCGAAGGCCCCAAATTGAACGCGCTCCGCCGCACCGCCGCCCCACACGTAAATACTTCGTTAAATCTACAGTTGTGCCGTTATCCATGGCACAAGCATTGGTTAGACTAACAATATCTTATCGGTTACAAATCCCTCAGAGCCCGTCCGGGAACATCTTGAATCGTTGGAGTCGTTTGTGATTCAAG
>JRHI01000184.1_pt1 | contig 70561 bp, 66 predicted proteins | sample 215371 | NCBI WGS metagenome assembly JRHI01 (sample SAMN02929681, study PRJNA255918) | sediment metagenome | biome: cave system; feature: Ice Cave; material: Sediment; isolation source: sediment from deep within a dark volcanic ice cave with no known source of... ... | reverse complement strand
TTGATAGTTCCACTAAATACAAAGCACTGCACTAGGTGCTTGATTGGCGAACTTGCGCACGGATCGCGTTCCTCCTGTCCCGCTCGCCGGGGAGCTTCGTCAGTTCGTCGCATGGGCCCCCATGTCTGGCGCGGGGGGTTTGTTATCATAACCGATTCGAGTGGTGCCCCTTTTCCAACCGTCGGTTGATGACCGTTCCCGCAACCCGCTTTCCGCTCGCCAGCGACGCGCTTGCCGCCGTCGCGGGCGCGCTGCTGCGCGAAGCCAAGGCGGCAGGCGCGACGGCAGCCGAGACGGAGGTATCGCAGGGCTTCGGACAAAGCGTCACCGTACGCAAGGGAGAGGTCGAGACCATCGCCTATAACCGCGACAAGGGGATCGGGGTCACGGTCTACGTCGGCGCGCGAAGGGGCCACGCGAGCACCGCGGACTTTGCCCCGGCGGCGATCAAGGATACCGTGACCAAGGCGCTCACCATCGCGCGCTACACCGCGGACGACGATTGCGCGGGATTGGCCGACCCCGGGCTTCTCGCTCGCGCTTGGCGCGACCTTGACCTGTATCACCCCTGGGAACTGAGCGTCGATGAGGCGATCGCGCTGGGCCGCGAATGCGAGGCGGCGGCGCTCGGTGTCGACCGGCGCCTGGTCAATTCGGAAGGCGCCACCGTATCACTGCACGAGGCACAGTTCGTCTACGCCAACAGCAACGGCTTTAGCGGCGGCTATTCGAGTTCCCGCCACGGCATCTATTGCGCGGTGATCGGCGAAGAGAACGGCGCGATGCAACGCGACGACTGGTATGCGACCGCCCGTTCGCCCGAAGACCTCGAGCCCGTGAGCGAAGTCGGGCGCCAAGCGGGTCTGCGCACGGCGCGCCGACTGGGCGCGCGTCAGATGGCGACGATGGAGTGCCCGGTTCTGTACGAGGCGCCCATCGCCACGGGATTGATCGGCCATTTTGTCGGCGCCGTCAGCGGCGGAAGTCTGTATCGCAAATCGTCTTTTCTAGTCGACAGTCTGGGCACCCAGGTCTTTACGCCGGCCATCACGATCCGCGAGGAGCCACACTTGAAGCGGGGGCAGGCGTCGGCACCGTTCGACGATGAAGGAGTCGCGACGCAGCCGCGCGACGTCGTGCGCGACGGGGTCGTCCAAGGTTATTTCCTCGGCAGCTACTCGGCGCGCAAGCTCGGTCTTACGTCCACGGCCAACGCCGGCGGCAATCACAATCTGGTCGTCAGTCACGGTGAAGAAGATCTGCCCGCGATGCTCAGACGCATGGGCAGCGGTCTGATGGTGACCGAATTGCTCGGACAGGGGGTCAATCCGGTAAGCGGTGATTATTCCCGCGGCGCAGCGGGGTACTGGGTCGAAGACGGCGAGATTGCCTACCCGGTCGAGGAAATCACGATCGCGGGAAATCTCTCGCACATCTATCGTGACATCGTCGCCATTGGCAATGATGTCGACCGACGTGGCTCACGCCATTGTGGATCGGTCCTGATCGGTGCCATGACGGTCGCTGGAAACTAAGTGGCAGAGCGCAAATTGCGGGAGCGATTGCTGTCATGGCGGCGGTCGCTCGCCGATCCTTTACGCAACGCCAGCGCCGCCAACCGATGGATCGCCGGCCTCCCGACGGTGGAGGCGCTGCAGTTGCAGCGCGAGGCGCTCGATCTCGTCTCAACGTTTCCGGGCGGACGCCGTGCGGTATGGCCCGCTCAGGCCGAGGCGTTGATGCGCATCGACGCGCGATTCGAACCGGTCATCAGTCAGCTCACTGCGCAGTACTCGGCCAATTACCAGCGTTCCAGCAGCGTGGAAACGCGCCTGTGGCACGGGGTGTTCGACCTGGTGAAAGCGTTTACCGCAGCCTACAACGCGGTGCTGAAGACCGGCTATGCCGGCGAGCAGCGCCGGTGGAAAGCGGTGCTGCCGAAAATTCTGGTCCGGCTCGCGTTCTACAAGGGACTCGACGGCAAGTTCCGCTTGTTCCGGTACGGCCACTGGATACCTGCGCAGTGGCGTGAGTTTCACGAGCTCTACGAATTCGCACGGATGCGCGGCTGGCAGCTCGAGACGCTGGCGCTCGACGTCGATGGCTTCAGCCGCTCCGCGACGTCGATCGAGCAGGAGTACATTCGCTCGCTGCTGCTGATGCGTCTCGACAGCGGAAACTTTACGCCCGACCAGGTCGACTGGGTGGCGCGTGCTCTCGACAAATGGGTGTTGCCGCTTTCCCTTTCTCCGCCGCCTGGCACCGGCGCGAATTTCTATGTCGACCTGTCGGGAACGCAAGGTCTGAAGCGGCAGGAAAAACCGCGCGCCGGCGGCCGATTGATGTTCCTCGACGCCACTGCCGTCTATGCGCGCGTCGTCGAGCGGATGCGCTGGCTCCCGGATCGTGACGAGGACTCCGCGGCGGAGGGAGACCTGCCGCCTCGCGAGCAAAAGCTGCTGCTGATGCGACTGGCTGCATTGTATGGCCCCGACGCGCTCGCCTTCTCGCCGCGCGCGCCGCGCAAGGCCGCCGACGCGGAAGTTCGCGTCGTCGTCGGCCTGCAGGCGCTGGCGCGCGCGGTCGCCGAAGTCGAGCGGCTGTCGTCGGAGGCGAAGTCGGCCGGTGCGCGGCACAGCTACGACGAAATCACCCAAATGGTGAACCCGACGGCGAACCCGGACTCGGTCGCACGACGCGTCAAAGGCTCGCACTGGCGCATGATCGAGCGCAGCGAGACAGGCTGCCGATTAGTTGCGCCGTCCAAGGATGCGCCGACGCGCTTGGGCGAGATGATCGCGTTTCGCGACGGCGAGAGCTGGTCCCTCGCGATCGTTCGTCGCATGCAGCGGCAGCAGGTGGACGAGGTTATTTGCGGCGTCGAGGTGATCGCCAAACGTATCGTCCGCGTTTTGTTGCGCAGTTGGACCGCGCCTCTGGAGGCGGCCGCACGCGCGGCGGTCGAGCGCCCTTTTTTCGGCATCTACCTTCCCGCGCATCCGGATAATCTCCAGTCGTCGCAGCGCAGCCTGATCGGCCCCGACGAGCGCTTTCTGACCGGCGGCATGGTCGAGCTCGACACCGGAAACGCACGCTATCTGGTGCGCTTTACCGAGACCATCGAGCGTCAGGCGGGCTGGAGCTGGGCTTTGTTCAATGCGGTGCGCAAGCTCTCGGCGTAACGGAGGCCCCCGCAAAATGGGTTAGAATCGCGCTTAGTGACAAGTTGGCCCGGCAGCGCACCAGGGCCTTGGGTCCGGAGAGTCTTCGTTTGCCGTGCGCATCCATTGCGGTCAGGCCACATCGATCTAGGCGGATCGACACGCCGTTATTCTCAAACTGGAGGGATCATGGAACGTCGTTCATTTCTGAAAAAAGCCGGGGCCGGACTTGCTGCCGGCGCCGTCGCCGCGCCGGCGATCGGGCAGGGCACCCAGCCGGAAGTCAAATGGCGCATGGCCGCAAGCTGGCCGAAGAGCCTCGACACGATCTTTGGCGGCGCCGAGTTGATCTCCAAGCGCTGCGCGTCGGCGACCAACGGCAAGTTCCAGATCCAGGTGTTCGCTGCCGGCGAGATCGTCCCCGGCTTGCAGGTGCTCGACGCCGTGCAGAACGCGACGGTGCAGTGCTGCCACACGGCGCCGTATTATTTCTTCGGCAAGGATCCGACGTTTGCCTTTGCCTGTGCGATCCCGTTCGGCCTCAATGCGCGGATGCAAAACGCCTGGATGTACCACGGCGGTGGGCTCGAGCTGATGCGCGAGTTCATGAAGGACTACAACGTCCACAACATCCCCGCAGGCAATACCGGCGCGCAGATGGGCGGCTTCTTCCGCAAGGAGTTGAAGACGGTCGCCGACATGAAGGGCCTCAAGATGCGCATCGGAGGCTCGGCCGGTGTGGTGATGCAGAAGCTTGGCCTCGTGCCGCAGCAGATCGCCGGCGGCGACATTTATCCGGCGCTGGAAAAAGGAACGATCGATGCCGCCGAGTGGGTCGGACCCTACGACGACGAGAAGCTCGGGCTCTACAAGGTGGCCAAGTATTACTACTACCCCGGCTGGTGGGAAGGCGGACCCGAGCTCGACCTGTTCGTTAATACCAAGGCGTGGTCCGAGCTGCCGAAGGATTACCAGTCGATCCTCGAAGCGGCCTGTGCCGAGGCGAACGTCGACATGGTCTCCAAGTACGACGCGCTGAATCCGGCGGCGCTGCGGCGGCTCGTTGCCGCGGGCGTGCAGCTGCGGCCGTTCCCTCGCGAAATCATGCAGGCATCCTATAAGGCGTCGGTGGAGGTTTACGACGAGTTCGCGGCCACGAACGCGAAATTCAAGAAAGTATACGAGCCGTGGAAGAAGTTCCGCGACGAGGAAATCCTCTGGTTCCGTGTCGCCGAGCAGAATTTCGACCAGTTCATGGCGACCGCCAGCCAGCAAAGCGCGGCGCCGGCGAAGAAGGGCTGAACCGCAGCAACGAGCGATCCTGCGAATCATCAAAAAGCCCCGCGATCGCGGGGCTTTTTTTGCGTCGCCAGCTTCCGGACCCGACGCGACGCAACTTCCGCATCGCATCCCCACGCTACGCGTGGGGCCCCTGCTTCTCCCTACGGCGTCCTACTTCTTGGTTTCCGGCGGCGGCGCGGTTTTGAACTGGTCTTCGAGGGACTTCGATGCCTCGTCCTCGCTCTTCTGCTCCTGCTGCTCGCTCGGCGCCGTGGTCGGCTCACCACTCGGGGTCATCTCGGTGGGCGGCAGCTGGATCTGGATTTTGGCCGGATCGACGGTGCTCTCCTTCGCCTTGTACACCATTACCATCTGCGGGAAGCTGATCACCAGAGCGACCATGACGACCTGGATCAGCACGAACGGCACCGCACCCCAGTAGATCTGTCCGGTAGTGACCCGGGGCATGAGCCTGCCGGTGAGCTTGTCGAGATAGTCCTTGGCCGGCGCCACGCTGCGCAGATAGAACAAGGCGAAGCCGAAGGGCGGATGCATGAACGACGTCTGCATGTTGACGCCCAGGAGCACGCCGAACCAGATCAGATCGATGCCGAGCTTTTCCGCGACGGGTCCGACGAGCGGAATGATGATGAATGAAAGCTCGAAAAAATCGAGAAAGAACGCGAGCACGAAAATCAGGATGTTGACGACGATCAGGAAGCCGAGCTGGCCGCCGGGCAAATGAAGCAAGAGGTGCTCGACCCACACGTGGCCGTTGACGCCGTAGAAGGTGAGGCTGAAGACCCGCGCCCCCAGAAGAATGAAAACGACAAACGTGGAAAGCTTGGCCGTCGTATCCATCGCCTGCTTGAGAAGCTTCCACGAAATTCGTCCGCGTGCCAGCGCCATGATCAGCGCACCCGTGGCGCCCATCGCGCCACCCTCGGTAGGCGTCGCGATGCCGAGAAATATCGTGCCCAGCACCAGGAATATCAGTGCCAGCGGCGGAATCAGCACGAACACGACCCGCTCTGCAAGTCGTGAGAGCAGTCCGAACTTGAAGATGCGGTTGATGACCGCGACGAAAAATGCGACGCCGGTGCCAACGCTGGTCGCGACGACCAGCATTTCGTCGGTCGGATCGTCGGGTCCGTACTTCCAGTGCGCGAAAACAACCGCGCTGACGGCCGCCACTATGGTGATCACCAGCAGTGATCGAGTCCCACCCGAACCGTCGGCCTCGCGCAAGGTGCGCGCCTCCAGCGGCAGCGCCGGCGCCCAATTCGGCTTCACGACGCAGACTCCCGTCGCGTACAGGGCGTAGAGGCCCGCGAGCGTGATCCCGGGAATGAATGCGCCGGCGTACATGTCGCCGACCGATTTGCCGAGCTGGTCGGCCATGATGATCAGCACCAGCGACGGCGGGATGATCTGCGCCAGCGTGCCCGATGCGGCGATGACGCCCGACGCAAACCGGCGGTCGTAGCCATAACGCAGCATGATCGGCAGCGAGATCAAGCCCATCGAGATCACCGAGGCGGCGACGACGCCGGTGGTCGCGGCGAGGAGCGCCCCGACGAAGATGACCGCGTAAGCGAGACCGCCACGCACCGGCCCGAATACCTGGCCGATGGTGTCGAGCAGGTCCTCGGCCATGCCGCTTCGTTCAAGTATGAGTCCCATGAAAGTGAAGAACGGGACGCATAGCAGCGTGTCGTTGGACATGACCCCCCACACGCGCTGGGGTAAGGCCTGCAAGAGCGAGTTATCGAGGAGCCCGAGCTGGATGCCCAGAATCGCGTAGCCGATGCCGACCGCGGCCAGCGAGAAGGCGACGGGATAGCCGAGGAGCAACACGATGACCAGCGTCGCGAACATGAGCGGCCCGATGTATTCGATCAGGAAGGCGCTCATGCCCGATCTCCCTTGGCTTGCCGGACTTCCTCCTCGGCGAGCGCTCGTTCACCCCGCGCTCTGAGAATCTCCTCGGCAAGCTCCTCCTCCGCGGTCTTGGCGACGTGTTTCTCCGACGGGTCGGGGATCATGCCCTTGAGGAAGGCGAAGCGCTTAATCAGCTCCGAGATCCCTTGCAGGACCAGCAGGAAGAAGCCGACCGGAACCAGCAGCCTCGCCGGCCAGATAATCAGCCCTCCGGCATTGGTGGAAATCTCATTGCGCTGATAGGCATCGACGAACACCGGCCACGACAGCCACATGAGCAGGATCGCCATCGGGAACAAAAAGAACAGTGTTCCAAGGATATCGATCCACGTTTGCGTGCGCTTCGAGAGCCGACCCGAGATTACGTCGATGCGCACGTGCTCGTTGCGCAAAAGGGTGTAACCGGCGAGAAACAAAAAGATCGCCGAGAAGAAGTACCACTGGATCTCCAACAGGCCGTTGGAGCTGTAATTGAAAAGCTTGCGCACCACCGCGTTTGCGGCGCTGATGAGGACGGTCACCAGCACCAGCCAGTAAAGTGCACGGCCGATGTGCTCGTTCAGACGATCGATGAGTCTGGACAGCGACAGGAGGGGCGACACGGCAAGACCTCCGGGAAGATTGGCGGGATTCGATCCTGATGCCGCGAGCGTGCCCGCATCTTTTGCACGGCACGGCGCGGCTCCGGTGCAAGGCGCGCGTGGCGCGAAGATTAACCCGACATCGAAGCCTTGGCAATCGGCGCCAACAGCCCCATTGCGCCGTGCAGGCTCAAGCGCGGCCAATGGTAAGATAAACGTTTCCTGTCCCATTCTCCTCCCATGCCGATCCGCACTCAGCCCTTAGCCGATGCCGACCCGGAGATCGCCGAGGCAATCAGCGCCGAGAACCGCCGCCAGGAAGATCACATCGAGCTGATCGCCTCGGAAAATTACACCGGCCGCGCGGTGATGGAGGCGCAGGGCTCGAGCCTCACCAACAAATACGCAGAGGGATACCCCGGAAAGCGGTATTACGGCGGGTGCGAGTTCGTGGACATCGCCGAGCAGCTTGCGATAGACCGTCTAAAAAAACTTTTCAACGCCGAGTTCGCCAACGTGCAGCCCCATTCCGGAGCGCAGGCGAATCAGGCGGTGTTTTTCGCTACGCTCAAACCCGGCGACACCGTGCTTGGAATGTCATTGCCGGAGGGTGGACACCTGACCCATGGCTCTCCGGTGAACATGTCCGGCAAGTGGTTTAACGTCGTTGCCTACGGGCTCGAACCGGAAACCGAGCTTATCGATTACAACAGCGTGGAACGCCTGGCGAAAGAGCACAAGCCAAAGCTCATCATCGCCGGCGCGTCCGCGTACTCGCGGGTGATCGACTGGGCGCGCTTTCGCGAGATCGCGGACTCGGTCGGCGCGTATCTGATGGTCGACATGGCTCATTATGCCGGCTTGATCGCAGCCGATGTCTACCCCACGCCCGTGGGCATCGCGCACTTCGTCACCAGCACCACGCACAAGACGCTGCGCGGCCCGCGCGGTGGCTTCATCCTTGCCGCCAAGGAACACGAGAAGCTCATCAATTCGGCGGTCTTTCCCGGTCTTCAGGGCGGCCCGCTGATGCATGTGATCGCGGCCAAGGCGGTTGCGTTCAAGCAGGCGCTGTCGCACGAATTCAAGGTCTACCAGGAGCGCGTGCTCGAGAACGCGCGCGTGCTGGCCACCGTGCTGCAGAACCGAGGCCTCCGGATCGTCTCCGGCGGCACCGATTCGCATATGTTTCTGGTCGACCTGCGGGCGAAAAAGATAACCGGCAAGGATGCCGAGGCCGCGCTGACGCGCGCGAACATCACCGTGAACAAGAACGCGATTCCCAATGATCCGCAAAAACCCTTTGTGACGAGTGGCGTGCGCATCGGAAGTCCCGCCGTCACCACGCGCGGCTTCAGCGAGATCGAATGCGAGGAGCTGGCGCATTTGATCGCCGATGTCCTCGAGGCGCCGGCCGACACCAAGACGCTGAAGCGGGTGGCAGCGGGCGTGAAAGCGATGACCGCGAAATTCCCCGTATACCGGTGAGGCATCATCGGCAGCCCGATTGCGGACGGCGGGCAGAACGCGCGCAATTTTTCGACAGCCCCGATCCGGCACGATCGCTCGGCTTTAGCCGATGAAATGCCCTTTTTGCGGAAGCGCGGAGACCCAGGTCGTCGACTCGCGGGTTTCGGAAGCCGGTGATTCGATTCGCCGCCGCCGGCGCTGTCTTGCGTGCCAGAAGCGATTTACGACCTATGAAACGGCGGAGCTGCGACTGCCGCAGATCGTCAAGCAGAATGGCACGCGCGCGGACTTCGACGTCGATCGCATCCGGAATGGATTCCAGCGTGCCCTTCACAAGCGCCCCGTGCCGACCGAGTATGTCGATCAGGCCGTCGAGCGTATCGTGCAGCAGGTGCTCGGCTTAGGTGAGCGCGAGATTCCGTCGCGCCAGCTCGGCGAGATGGTCATGCAGGAGCTCTATAAGCTCGACAAGGTTGGATACATACGCTTTGCCTCGGTGTACCGTAGCTTTCAGGATGTCGCCGATTTCAGGGATGCGCTGCAGGAAGTCGAGCCGACGCCGATACGGCGCAAGCCGCGCTAGAGACCGGCGGCGGAAAGCGACCCCGCATCCGCTCCAATATGACCGCAGCGACGGATCGCGACATGATGACGCGCGCTCTCGCACTCGCGGAACGCGGCTTGTTCACGACGACGCCCAATCCGCGCGTCGGCTCTGTGATCGCGCGAGACGGCCTGGTGCTGGGCGAGGGCTGGCACGAGCGTCCCGGTGAAGCGCATGCCGAGGCCCGTGCGCTGGAAGACGCGCGAACCCGCGGCAATGATGTGCGGGGCGCCACCGCGTACGTCACGCTGGAACCGTGCAATCACCAGGGAAGAACGCCCCCTTGCGCCGCGGCGCTGGTCGAGGGCGGAATCAGGCGCGTGGTGGCAGCAATGAGCGATCCGGATCCAAAAGCTGCGGGAGGCGCCAATCGCCTGAAAGCCGCCGGGGTGACGGTCGAGGTGGGGCTCCTCGAAGAAGCGGCGCGGGAGCTCAACGTCGGCTGGATACACAGGCTGTGCCATGGCCGGCCCTGGATACGCGTCAAAGTCGCGGCAAGTCTCGATGGCCGCACCGCGCTGGAAAACGGCGCCAGTCAATGGATCACCGGCGAGGAGGCGCGCGCTGACGGGCATCGTTGGCGCGCCAGGGCGTGCGCGATTCTCACCGGCATCGGCACGATACGGCAGGACGATCCGCGACTGACCGTGCGCGCGATTGCGACGCCGCGGCAGCCGATCAAAGTCGTTGTCGATCGCCACGGCGATCTGCCGACCACCGCGCGCGTGCTCGCGGGCGGAGAAGTTATCGTCGTCACCGCGACCAGGCCCGCCGCGAGCTTGCCCGAAAATGTGCAAGTGATGACCGTTCCCGATCGCGCCGGCCGGATCGACCTGCGCGCAATGGCGGCGGCGCTGGGCGCACGCGGAATCAACGAGCTGCACGTCGAAGCGGGGGCCAAGCTCAACGGCGCGATGCTCGCCGCCGGCATCGTCGACGAGATTCTGCTCTACGTTGCGCCGTGCCTGCTGGGCGACCCCGCGCGCGGCATGTTCGCGCTGCCGGCGCCGCTGCAAGGCTTGGACGAGCGTTTTTCGCTCAAGGTGCGAAGTATCGATGCCGTCGGCGGCGATTGGCGCATCGTCGCGCGCGTCGAGCCAAAAAGCGCCTGATGTTTACCGGCATCGTGCAGGCAGTCGGCCGCATCGTCGCGGTGGAGCCGCGTTCGGAGGGGGTGCAGGTCGCCGTCGAGGCGGGAGCTTTCGCGCAAAAGGACATCGCAGAGGGCGACAGTATCGCGCTCAACGGCTGCTGCCTCACTGTCGTTGCGATCGACGCCGGCACGATGCGCTTCGACGTATCGTCCGAGACGCTGAGCTGTACGACCGGGCTCGACGGCATCGGCGCGGTCAACATGGAAAAGGCGCTGCGATTTTCCGATCGGCTGGGCGGACACCTGATGAGCGGCCACGTCGACGGCGTCGGCGTGGTGCAACGAGCGGAGCCGGTGGCGGAGGGGGGAAGCGTGCTGCTCGAAGTGGCGGTGCCGAGCGAGCTCGCACGCTTTGTCGCGCCCAAAGGCTCGATCGCGATCGACGGCGTGAGTCTGACGGTGAATGCCGTCCACGGGCGACACTTTTCGGTGAACCTGATCCCGCATACACTGGCGGTGACGAGCCTGGGTGCGCTTTGCGGCGGTGCGCGCGTCAATCTCGAGGTTGACCTGATCGCGCGCTACGTGGAGCGGCTGAGTCGAGCCGACTGAATCGAAGGAACTGACGGCAACTGAAGAACAGCTTGCCGCATGCGAAGGAGGCGCCATGGATCTGACGACGTTGGAGCGGCTGCCACTATGGATCGGTGGCCGCGCGGTGGCCGCGCACACGACGCGGTACGGAGAAGTCACCAATCCGGCGACCGGAGAAGTGGTGCGCCACGTGCCGCTGGCGGACGCCTTCGATGTCGACGCGGCAGTCGACGCGGCCAGGACCGCATTTCCGGCGTGGCGCGCGGCGCCGGCGCTTCGCCGCGCACGCATTCTGATGCGCTTTCGCGATCTGATGCAAACGCACAAATCCGATCTGGCGCGCCTGGTTTCGCAGGAACATGGGAAGACCGCCGCCGACGCCGAAGGCTCGATCACTCGCGGCATCGAAGTGATCGAATTCGCGACCGGCATCCCGCATCTGCTCAAGGGAGATTTCAGCGACAACGTCGGCACCGAGGTCGACAGTTTTTCCTTGCGCCAGCCGATGGGCGTCTGTGCCGGGATCACGCCTTTCAATTTTCCTGCCATGGTGCCGATGTGGATGTTTCCGGTGGCGCTGGCCTGCGGCAATACGTTCATTCTCAAGCCTTCTGAGCGCGACCCGAGCATGAGCATGCGCATGGCGGAATTGCTCGACGAAGCGGGTTTGCCCGAGGGCGTCTTCAACGTGATCCACGGCGACAAGGAAGCAGTCGACGCGATCCTCTCGCATCCGGACATCAAGGCGGTGTCCTTCGTCGGCTCGACGCCGATCGCGAAATACATCTACGAGACCGGCGCGCGTCACGGTAAGCGGGTGCAGGCCCTCGGCGGCGCAAAAAATCACGCCGTCGTCATGCCGGACGCGGATCTTGCGTTCGCCGCGGAGGCGCTGATCGGCGCGGGATACGGATCGGCCGGCGAACGTTGCATGGCGGTGTCGGTCGTGGTCGCCGTCGGTGACGCGGCCGAGCCCCTGTGCGCCCGATTGGCCGAACGCGCCCGGCGGGTTACGGTCGGCCCCGGTGACCGGTCGGAATCGGAGATGGGGCCGGTCATTACCTGCGCGGCGCGCGATCGAATCGTGGGCTTGATCGACCGTGGCGTGGCGGAAGGCGCGACGCTGGTGGTGGACGGCCGAAAGCCGGCGGTTCCGGGACACGAGCAAGGTTTTTTTGTCGGGCCGACGCTGTTCGATCACGCGACCGATGAGATGGCCATCTACCGCGAGGAGATCTTCGGGCCGGTGCTGGCGATCGTGCGCGTCGATTCGCTCGACGCGGCGATCGCGTTGATCAACGCCAACCCGTACGCCAACGGCGCGGCGCTGTTTACCCGCTCCGGATTTGCATCACGACGGTTTCAGCAGGACGTCGAGGTTGGCATGATCGGCATCAACGTGCCGATACCGGTGCCGATGGCGTTCTATTCGTTCGGAGGCTGGCGCAATTCGCTGTTCGGCGATTTGCACGTGCACGGCATGGATGGCGTGCGCTTTTACACGCGCGGCAAGGCAGTGACCACGCGCTGGCCCGACGATGGCAGCGCCGCACCGGGCTTTCATCTGCCCACACTCGGCTAGCACTCGAGCCGGGCGTTCGACCTTCTCCGTTCGGGGAGGCGTCACTCCGGCGGACCCGGCTTCGCGGCGGCCGGCCGCAGGCGAAAAACGAACTCCAGGATCACCCAGTAAGGGATCGGGTTCGCGTCCGCTTCCGCGGGCGCAAAACGTGTGCCGTTGAGCGCCTCGAGAATTGTCGGTCCAAACAAGGGCTCGTCGGGGAAAAGCGTCGTATCGACAACCTGTCCGGTTGCGTCGAGCAGTAACAGCACGTCGATGTGCGCGTCTGCGTGTGCACGCGCGGCGCGCGGCGGATAGGGGACGCGCAGCGGTTCGAGCAGCCGGGGCGGCTTGTCCGCGTTGCGCGGGAAGCGCTGGGCGAGCCGCATCGCCTGTGCATGTCCCAGGCGCTCGCTGTCGGTGATCGCGCCGACCGCAGTATCGCCGAGCGGGAGCGGGGCGTCGGCGCTGACTGCCTCCGCGTTGGCGTCGGCCCGCACCGACACTCCGAAGGGTCGCGTAGGCACATTCACTTCGGCTTGCGTCGGCGAGGGCGGAGGCGCCGGCTGCAAAGACGGCGCGGAGTCGATCGGCTGCGGCGCAATCGGCAACTCGGTCGCAATGGGGGGGGCTTCGGGTGGCGCTGTAAAGGCGATCGGCCGGACACCGACGAGCGCGACTTCGATCGGAAGCGCTTGTCCCACTCTGCCAAGCACCGGCGTCAGTGTCGGCTTGAGCAATCCGGCAAAGATCGCGATCACGACCACGTGTGTGACGACTGACAACGCGAGCGACAGCGTGAGCCGCTGACCCGTATCGCGCTGCATTTGCGAACCGGGCATGAAAGCCGTGACGGTGGTCATGGCTTCGAAGTTTACCTTCCCGAAAACAATCGGCCGCCCCGGGCAATGCGGGGCGGCCGCTCGTCATGCAAAACGCTGCGTGCTTACTGGCCCAGCAGGCGCCACGACATGCGGTGCTGGAAGAAGGCTGACGGCAGGTTCGGTTTGATGTAGAACACGCTTCCGTCGGGCGCCGTGATCGCCAGTCTCACATCCGGCGTGCTTGAGGCTCCGCCACCGGGCGGCTGGAAGACGACGATCTGCAATCCAACGCCGCCTTGGGCGAAATCCAGGCTCGGGACGGGCGTCCCCCTGGCATCGGTCAGCAGCGACTGCCCGGTCCCGTACTCTCTTGCGTAGAGGGTCACCGGCAATCCCGTCAAGCACGGATCGGTTTGTGGCTTGGTTGCGAGATAGGCAAGAACCCCGAATGCTGCCTGCGGGGCAACGACAATGCGGGAGCCCGCCGGCAGATCGTCATACCAGCCCTTGGCAGGTACGGTCGCCAGGCCGAATTTGTTCGCGGGATTCGCTGCCGGCAGTACCACCATACCCGCGGTCGTGCGGTCAACCGGCGTCGCGGGCAGGGCCCATGGCGCCGATGCGGTACCGTCCCGGAACGCGTACATCGTCTGCAGCTGACTATCGGCGAGATCCGACTCGTCATACAACTTGCCGGTCCCGACGAACACCCACCGGTCGATGCCGTTGTTGACGTCGATCTTGATCTCGGGCGGCGTCGTCACCGGCTGCAGGCCGCCTCCGCCGGGAGCGGTCAGCTTCCCAAGCTGACCCACGCTCCAGGCGCTGTCGCTGGCGGTATCCGAGACATCGAAGCGCCAAAAGTTACCCAGCAGGTCACCGACGTAGACCTGTTCGGCGAGCTGATTGCGGAAGTCCTGCGTGTAGCCGGCAGGGTGCGCCAGGCCCGCGGGCGCTGCCGGGCTGCCTGCGCCCGTCGACATCTCCTTTTTTTGGGTCGGATCGCTTGCCCGCAGGAAGTAAAGCTTGCCCACGCCGCTCGGGTTGTTGTAGCCGGAACCGACCGTCACCAGCCACGCGCCGCCAAACAATGCGCGAGTCTTGGCGATCATCGGCTTGCCGTAGGTATAGCCCATGTCGATGGTGGTATTGCCGACGGGCGGGAACTCCCATAGCACTTGGTTCGCCGCAGTAGCCTCATTGGTCACGGCCGCCGGATTGGTAACGTCGAGGGCGTAGTAACGGTTGCCACCCTTGCCCAGACCGCCGACCAACAGCGTTCGCCATTGGCCGCCGCCTCGCGTCGCGTCGAAATCGACGTCGACGATCTTCGGCGTCGAGTCGACATAGAAGTGATGGCGGAATGGCGGGAGCGCGCCATCCTGATACGCCAGGGCGCCGAGGCCGGCCCTGGGATCGTTGGGAACCGGAGGCAGCGCCGTCGCCGACCCGCCGCGGAACAGCGGCGTCGGAACGTAGGCCCATGTCTCGTTGCCGGTCGCATCGGCGAACGCGTGCAGCATGCCGTCGTTGCCGCCGACGTAGAGATGCGGCGCGCGTCCGACAAATGCGGTCTTGAAGGCGGAATAACCCGGATCGCTCGCGTCGAGATAGGGCAAGCTCGGCGCGCCGACGTACACCGGCGACGAGTCGACGATGTCTCCCATCGGGCTCCCGCGCACTCGGAGCTGGCCGACCCTCACGCCTTCCTTCGTCCGGTTGCCGCGGAGGAACTCCAGGATCGCCTGGCCCTTGATCGGCCTGCCCGGGGCGAGCGAGTCCTGCTGGTTCGCTCCGAGACTGGCCCAGAGGAAGGGTACCTTGGTGCCTGCCTCGTTCATGGTGACGATTCGCCGCCCCGTAAGCCAGCCCCCCGCCACGTTCGTCACTGCCGTCAACTGATCCGACGCACTCCAGATCGGCGGCTGCAGCAGCGCAGCTCCGGTCGTCGGATCGATCGCGATCTTGACGAGGCTGCCCGACCACTTCTGCTCGAACCGGACGCGGTAGAGAACGTTGGCTGACGCTCCGAAGGTGTTGCTTATGAATCCGACGCTGGTACGCGTGCCCGGCAGGTTTGTGACGCCGGCCAGAATCTGGCCGATGCCGAGCTTCACCTCCTCGATCGAACCCGCGTTGACGAAGTCGCCATGGCCGTTCATCGCCGCGTGCCAGAGATCGTCGACACCGGAGTTATCGGGCTGGTTGACCGTGGGAATCGGCTTCGGCCATTGCAAGGTGCCCGCCGGGTCCTTTAGCGCCGTTTCAGTCGCAACCTGATTGCCGGCCGGCAGCTTGCCCGAGGTACCCAGCGACAGCGCAGCGAAGTTCAAATGCTGCCACTTGGCCGAGTACCGGTCAGCGGCGAGCGGCGGATTGTTGTCGGTCGGCACGTTAGCGGGGCCGCATAACGGACAGGCCGCGGTTGGCCCCGGGCGCAAATCGGTGACCCAATAGGCCATGGCGTAATCGGACAAGGCATTCGACGCCCCCGCAAGCGGGTCTTCGCGGTACGGACGCGGCCAAGGCTGGCCCTGCGTAATCCCGACGACCGGATTTGCCACCAAGCCGATTGGAAAAGCCGGGAAAGGCGTGACGGTCGGGACAGTATTGTCCACATTGCCCACCCTCGTTGTCGGCAGCGCGTTCTCGTTCGTGAACCCGTCGGTGAACAGCATATGGAAGTTCTGCTGGCACGAGAGCTTTATCGGGTCCGTCGAGCCGCTGAGGTCCGGATGCCTGCCGTCCTTGAAATAATCGCCGATGCGCGTCACGGAAGTCAGCGTGGGAGTCTCCTGGCCGAGCGGGATGGTCACGTTGAACAACTTCTTGAACCACGCAGGCTTCTGCACCGTGCTGTCGAAGTCCGCGACATTGAGGAACGATGGCAACGAGTACATCGCATGGAAGCCTACGCGGTACTTGGCGTCGATTTCCGAAAAGGACGCCGAGGTCACCGTCTTCACCGCCTGGATGCGCGTCCGATAGTAAGCGAACCAGTTGGCGTAATTAGTCATCTCTTCGACGTAAGTCCGGCTGATTGTCTGGGGTCCGTTGTTGTCGGTCCAGTTGTGCGTGTACGTCGAACCGGCGATGAGGTCGGTGCGCCGGAACGCCGGCGTCGGATCGTTGTCGGTGCTCGAAGGCTGACCGAACTGGTAGAAGCGCGGATAAATGTGCGTCGTGTCCTGCGCGTCCTGGCAGGTGCCGGAGGTACGCGACCCATAACCGAGCCACTTGTCGGCGGGGGTTGTAACGGCCGCATTGCACCACTCCACGCCCGTCTTCCAATAGTGGCGCGGGACCGTTGCGTAGCGCGGCGACGCCACGCAGGCGTTGGCGCCCGTGCCGGCGGTGACCGGGGTGTTGTACGTGTTATCCGGGTAGTTGTACCGGCTCGCCGAGGTCAACGCATACGCCTGGTTGTTATGGCGGCAGACCAGCCCCGCGCCGTTCGCATCGGCGAGCAAGGACCTGGAGTTGTCGGCCAGCAGGTCGCTGCACGTGGCGGTGGCGGAGGCCGACGGCACCGCGGGGCACTCGGGATCGGTGGTGCAAGTCGCCAGCGAGATCGAGCATCTGCCGGGCGTGACGATCGTCGGACATTGAGCGTTGCTGGTACAGGCTGCAAGACTAGTGCTGCACGTGCCGCTGGAGGGGCAGGTGGCGGCCGTGTTACAGCTCATCAGTGGGTTGCTGCTGCATGTCCCCGGAGGGCACGTCGTCCTGAGCGTGCAGATGGGACATTCGACCACGCATAGATTGCACCCAGGAGGATCCCAATTCGTGGTGCAGGTTGTGGGATCGGGCGCATTGCAAACGGGGGCGACCAGATTGCAAACCTGCGCAGTTACCCCATTGCACGCCTGAGCCGAAAAACCGCCGCAGGTTTGTGGCGTGATGCCGGCGCATGTCTGCGCGGTGATGCCGGTGCATGTCTGCGGACCGACACCCGCGCAAGTCTGGGGCGTGAGGCCGGCACAGACCTGAGGGGCGTTGCCGAGGCACGTTTGCGGCTGATAGGCTCCGCAGGTCTGGGGTAGCTGGCCTCCACACGTTTGCGGCGTCACGCCGTTGCAGGTCTGCGCGGTTCCGCCGCCGCAGGTCTGCGGCCGCGCGCCGGTGCAGGTCTGCGCCGTGCTGATGGGTGAAGGGTTATTGCAGTACTGCGGCACTGTCGGTCCCTGGCGCGGCCAGAGCGGGTTGGTCGCGTCGCACCAGAGGATATTGTCGTTTTCGTAGTAATACTTCTTATCCTGCGCGGTTAGCCACGCGGGCCGCAAAGCGTTCCTGTTTCCTGTATCGACTTTTGACCAGGCGATCGACTTGGCGATCGTCGGGCCGTTCCCGGGATTGATTCCGGGAGGCGCCCATGGGTAGTTGTAGTCGCCGTCGGGGGTCGCCGCCGACGCGGTCGCGGCGCTCGCCCCGGTGCCGTTGGTGCGGCAATAGGCGGGATCGGCCTCGCGTCCGATGCTCCAGTCGGAGTTGCACCAGCGTCCGATAGTAACGTTCTGCGTCAGATCGATGTACTGGATGATCGACGCCCACGGGTCGGCGGGCACGCGGGTCCAGTTCGCGCTATTGCCTGCGTTCATCTGCGGATAACTCGTGCCGTCGGCATTGACCGGCGGGTCGTACGTCAGCCGCGGGTTGTAATAGACCTTGTTGAGCTCGCTGTTGTGCGCCGGCGCGGGCCACAGGGTCCAGTACTCATAGGGCTGGCCGGCCTTGGGCGACGGTCCAGAGGCGGGGTAGACCTCGAGCCCGGGCAAAGGACCGGGATCGATGCCTGCAGAACATGTGGTACGTGAATACGGCGAGACTGGATCCAGAAAGCAACCCGCGCCCGGGCCGCTCGCGTCGTAGATCGGATTATAGGCGCCGTACGGAATGCCGTATTGCTGATAAATGTAACCCGAGGTGACGTACTTTCCGCGACCCGCGGCCGTGAGGTTGTTGTTCTGATCGAGCACGCCGCAGGCGGCGTTCATCTTGCCGGTGATGTCTCGGCAGTTTTTGCTTATCACGGAATCGGGCAGGAAGTCGTACAGCATCGACGTCGAATCGTCGACCGTTAGCACGATGTTCGGCTTGGCCTGGTTCTGCGCATTTAGCGGCTGGTCCGCCAGCATGGTCAGTGCCGCGTAGGAGGGCGTCGCGAGAGGCCCGAGCCCGAGGAGACCCGCGAGAACGCCGGCAAGCAAGCGGCGGTATTGCGGGATGCGGGCAGGTTGGGTCATGTTTATCCTTGGGCCGGTCTTATCTCAGCATCGCCTGAACGAACGATGCGGTGTTCTTGGGTCCGTCGACACGCACGGTGACGCGATAGAACGGAACTTTTACACCGGCGGCGCCCGCATCGCCTATTGTGTCTCCAGGATTCCCCTTTGGAGGCACGAGGTCGCAATTGCCCGGCGTCGCCGGTCCGGGCTGGAGGCACATGCGCTCGATCAAGTACGTGACTTGGGTACCGGTTTGGACGGTATCGTCGAACTTCTTCGTCAGTGACAAGGCGCTCGATTTCTTTTGCAGCACCGCGGGCACGCCGCGCGCGTCTTCGGGCAATCCCGGACAGAGGGGCAGCCCCTGCCGGCAGGCGAGGTAATTTTCAGCAGGAAGATTGGCGTCCTTGTTGGGGATGTGGTCGACGGTGGCGATATCGGCGTCGGAAAAAAGTCCCGAAGCGGCCTGCTCGATGCTGGCATTGGCGGGCAGGATCGAGGCCAGACGGAAGGCGAGGTTGCCGACGATCGCGTTGGTCGTGTCGACCGAGCGAATCAGCGCGATGGCCGCAAGGCTCATCGCAACCATGACGATCAGCGCAACGAACAGGACGACGCCGCTCTGACGCCGCGAGGGCGTCGTGTGTCTGGCGGGAATGGGCACGGCGATCCGTATCGGTTTCATGTCAGAGTGCGTTCCAGAGTTCGTTGCGCAACGGTATGACGGTTTCGTAGACGCGGTAGCGGTAGTTGCCACCGGCCCGAACAAACGTGCCGGCATATATGCCACCGAAAAGCGACCACGGGACATCGGGCGCTTCCTTGTCCCATTGCTCGCCGCGCACCACGATCCCGATGCGAACGGCCTTGAGGGTCTTGAGCTGCGCAACCAGGTCGGGGCCGGCGGTGCCCGACAGCAGCGCCGCAGGAGTCCAAACTGGGTCAGCCGCGCTCTTCCAAGTAAGTACGCCGGTTCCGAGGACGTCTACGCCGTACTGAAGCTTCATGTTGACGACGTTCGATGCCAGCGGATTGGGAGGTGGAGCCGTGTCGTCGTTCAGCGTGCCGTTGGCTTTGAGCAGCGCGGTGCTGCGCAGAACGCCCGCGCCGGTGACCTCGTAGCGGACTTTTTGAGCATTCGCCGTCGGCCCCATATTGAGCAGCACGGCGGTGTTGCCGAAAGTCGCAACGATGCCGGGGTCCGTATGCGAAATGGTGACGACGCCGTTGACGTCGGGTGCGGATACGGTGTTGACTTTCGACACGGCGCAACCGGCAGCCACAGGTGTGCCTCCAATCGCGACGATCAGATCGTTGACCTGGAAGCCCGTCGGGCTCTGCACGCTGTAATCCGCGTTCGAGGCCGCGGTGGTCGTGAAAGACGCCGGTGCGATCGCTGCGTTGGTGACGCTGTAGTTGACCATGAACGTATCGGGCACGTTATCGGCGCCGCCGTCGACGATCATCAGCGGGAGCGGCCGCCAGGTCGATGCAAAGGTGGCGCCACCGGGACAAACCCCGAGGTCCCGCGCGGCAATCGCCACGCCGTTGCCCGCGTTCGCCAGCTCGATGCCCAGCATAAACGAGGACAGCAAGCCGTTCTGCTGCGCATCGCCGACGCTGGTGGTGTTGCGCTTGATGCCTTCGGCGGCCGCGAACACCTGATAGATGATCAGCACTGCGATCAAGCCGATCACGACGCCGACCATGATTTCGATCAGGCTGAAGCCTTGGTGGAGGCGGTGGTGTTGACGTGTCGTCATGGCGTTCGCGCTAGTTCTGTCCACTCAGTTCTGTCCAATAACGCCGGTCGTGATGTAGTTGTGCGGGGTCCGTTCGCCCGGCAATTGCCAGAAGATCTGCACCTGGACGACGCTGCTGGTCTTGGTGACCGCCGGGGTAAGGTCTGCCGTGTCGACCTTGACTATCGGGTCGGCGGGGAAAAGCGCGCCGAGCATTCGGCTCCGCACGTCGGCCTTGAACTGCATGTATTTCGGGCCGCCCACGACGCTGTCGTAGTTGTTCTTGAGAGTGGCCGGTTTATCCGCCCACATTTGCGAGATCAGGGAATTGGCGAGATAGACAGCCTCTGCCCGATACTCCGCGTCGTTGGTGAGGCGGATCGCCTGTGCCTGCAAGCCGACGATGCCGAGAACTCCGAGCGAAAAAATGAGAATGCCCATCAGCGACTCGAGGAGGAACGCGCCTCGCTGGGCTCGCCGGATTTGAGGTTTCAATTTCATGGCTGGACTCAGGAACACGATCGAGGGTCGGGAGCGAGTACGAGCGGATCGCAAAGCTTCGTGCCGGTGGCACCGCCGACGGCGCTGATCATGACCTTGAGCTCGCGAGGTGTCGAAACGCTTGGATTGGTTACCTTAACCTCCGTCAACGGCGCCGTGGCGGCTGGAGGCATGGGGATAACTCGGCCGAGGCCGTCGAAGCTTACTTCGGTCGCGCCGCCGGGCAACAGGGTGAACGTCGTCTTGCGGGCTCCTTCTTTCCAGCCATAAGTGTCCACGGCCGCAACAGCGTAGTCGGCGGTATTCTCGTCCCAAAGGAACACCGACCAGCCGCCCGTCGTCGCAGTAGGATCGATCACGAATTTTGCCGGCCGGTTGTTACGAACCGCCTGAGTCTGGGCGAGGCGAACACCGGCCAGGGTGTTCTCCGCCGCATTGCGGATCTGCGAATTGCCCATGAAGTCGGCGTACATCGGCCCGGCAAGCATGATGAGGAACGCGAATATCGCTATCGCGATCAGCAGCTCGATCAGGGTGAACCCGCGCGCAGTCACTTCTTCAAGGCCTCTGCTTTTAGCCACAGGTACCATCCTTGCGCGTGACCCAGCAATCGCCGCTGGTTACTCCCCAGTAGGTTCCAGTCGTCGTCTTTACATTTCGTTCGTCGATGGTGTACGTAAAACCGGCCATGCCTTTGCCGGCAATTCCGTCCGCTCGCACCGTGTACTGGGTAGCCGTAGGCACTACGGGACAGGAGAGGGCGAAAGTATCATCGGAGCCTGGTGTTACCCGGACAGCCCCAGCCGGCGGGTCCACACAAGCACCGACATAGGTACGACGATCCAGAAACCATTGCTCGAGGCGCACTCGCGCATCGGCCAGTTTCGAGGTTCCGTCGATGATCTTGCCGCGCCTGACGTAATCGCTGTAATTGGGAATCGCGATCGCCGCGAGGATACCGATGACGCCGACGACGATCATCATTTCGATCAGCGTGAAGCCGCGCGCGCGATGCGACGTTGCTTGCGACACGGTGCCTGATCCGAAAACTGCCATCGTGTTCCCCTTTTCAGCTAATAGCATGGTATGTCGCCATTGCGCCACAATCAACGCAAGCCGATTAGAGGTATCGCTGGCGGAACAGACGGTTAGGCAAGCTTGGATAGTCCCGGGCGCGGCAACTACCAAGGCTGCCAAGTGACGCCAAGCGGCACCGCTGTTGCCAAAAAAGGGTCACGTTGCCTTAGATACAGCGATCCTTGGTTTTGTCGATACGCGCCCGTCCGCTGTTCGCCAGCACGATTTTGAGCGCGTTCTGTCCCGACTTGCAGATGACAAAGGTACCCATCTGGAGCGCGCCGCTGAGAAGACGTGCATGTCCCAGGCTGGTATAGGAAACATAGTCTTCGACGGGTCGGTTGCCGTGCATCGTGATGCCGTTGCCGGCGGGGCCTTCCCTGTGCAGAACAATGGTGTCATCGTCAACTTGTCCCGAGCGATCTTCATCGACGAACAGTATCCAACCTTGCTCCCAGCCCCCAACATCAGCGCACCGCCGGCGGTCGCGCGTTTTGCACACGTTGACGCGATAGCCATGCTTGATCGCCTCGCTCCGCGCAAGATCGAATGTATCGGCAATGAAATGAGCGTGGTTCGCCAACTGCTGAGCGGCTATCCAATCGCGGTAGGCGGGGAGGGCAGTGGTCAGCAACACGCCGAAAATGACCAACGCCATCATGACCTCGATGAAAGTGAAGCCCCGGTCCGCGACGCGCCAACAGCTCTCGCTGAAACGTTCTGCCTCCATGCCGGTCTCCCGAGTTGCCCAGCGCAAAAGGTGTTTCGCGCGTGTCGCAAATCGTAGTCGGCGGCACCGTGGGGTGGGACTCCACCTTCGGCCTAAGCGTCCGGTCTGATTGACAAAAGCAGCCGTCATCGACGGCATGCGATAATCACCGTGCCCCCGCTGCGGAATCGCCGCCCGGGCTGTCACGCATAACGATTCTCCAACGCGATCGCACCAATGTCCGATTCCAAGTTCGTCTGGGACGATCCGCTGCGCCTCAACGATCAGCTGGCCGAGGACGAAAGAATCGTCCGCGACGCCGCGCACCGTTACGCGCAGGACAAGCTGATGCCGCGCGTGACGGCGGCGTTTCGCCACGAGACTTCGGATCCCGCAATCTTCGGCGAGATGGGAGCGCTGGGCTTGCTGGGGTCGACGCTGCCCGCGGAATACGGCGGTGCGGCCCTGAACTACGTCTGCTATGGTCTGATCGCTCGCGAAATCGAGCGCGTCGACTCGGGCTACCGGTCGATGATGAGCGTGCAGTCGTCGCTGGTCATTTATCCGATCCATGCCTACGGCTCGGACGCGCAGCGAAAGAAATTTTTGCCGGAGCTGGTGAGCGGTGCCGCGATCGGCTGCTTCGGTCTTACCGAGCCGGACCACGGCTCCGATCCGGGCTCGATGACCACGCGGGCGCGGTCGGTCGCCGGTGGCTACAGCGTCTCCGGCAACAAGATGTGGATTTCCAATTCTCCCATCGCCGACGTGTTCGTGGTGTGGGCGAAGACCGACGATGGTGTCATTCGCGGCTTCATTCTCGAGAAGGGCATGCGCGGCCTGTCCGCGCCGAGGATCGAGGGCAAGTTCAGCCTGCGCACCTCGGTCACCGGCGAGATCGTGATGGAGGACGTGTTCGTGCCCGAGGAAAACCGACTGCCCAACGTCGAGGGCCTCAAGGGCCCCTTCGGCTGCCTGAACAACGCACGCTACGGCATCGCCTGGGGAGCGCTGGGCGCGGCAGAATTCTGCTGGCACGCGGCGCGTCGATACGTGCTCGATCGCACGCAGTTCGGGCGGCCGCTGGCGGCAAATCAGCTGATTCAGAAAAAACTGGCCGACATGCAAACCGACATTACGCTCGGACTGCAGGGCTGCCTGCGTCTCGGCCGGCTCAAGGACGAGGGCCGTGCGGCACCGGAGATAACGTCGATCATGAAACGCAATTCATGCGGCAAGGCGCTGGACATCGCGCGGATGGCGCGCGACATGCACGGCGCCAACGGCGTCGTCGACGAGTTTCACGTCATACGACACGTGCTCAATCTCGAGACCGTGAACACCTACGAAGGCACGCACGACGTGCATGCGCTCATCCTCGGCCGTGCCCAGACCGGCATCTCGGCCTTCTAGGCATTGCGGATATGATCAAGCTCTACAGCTATTTCCGTTCGTCGGCTGCGTATCGGGTCCGAATCGCGCTCAATCTGAAGAGCCTTCCGTACGAATACCTGCCCGTGCACCTGGTGAAAGGCGAGCAACGCGACGAGCGGTATCGCGCGCTCAACCCACAGGCGCTGGTACCGATGCTGGTCGATGATGGCGAGACCATCACCCAGTCGATGGCGATCATCGAGTACCTCGAGGAGAAGGTTCCGGATCCGCCGCTGTTGCCGCCGACGCCCGAAGCCAGGGCCCGAGTGCGATCTATCGCGCAGGTAATCGCGTGCGACATTCATCCCCTGAACAACCTGCGGGTGCTGAAATATTTGACCGGTACGCTCGGCGCGAGCGAGGACGCGAAGAACGCCTGGTATCGGCACTGGATCGAGCTTGGTCTCGCCGCGATCGAGGCCCGGCTTGCCGCCGACAGCCGCACCGGCGCCTTTTGCCACGGAGCAACGCCGACGCTCGCCGATATCTGCCTCGTGCCGCAGCTTGCGAACGCGCGGCGATACGACTTTTCCATCGAAGCGTATCCGACGCTGGGGCGTATCGAATCGCATTGCCTTGCGCTCGATGCATTCGCGCGCGCGGCACCGGCCCATCAGCCCGACGCTGCTTGATGGAAGTCCGGCCGCATCGACCTTGTCGCGGGGCGAGCGAATCCTACTCGAAACGATTTCACGGCAAGCTGATGCCTGCACAGGAGCCTCGATGAAATTCGCGATTCCCGCCTGGGATTGCCCCGCGGTACCGGTGGCGGGCGGCGCCGAGTTCTACCCCGTCCACCATATCTATTGTGTCGGACGAAACTACGCGGAGCATGCGCGGGAGATGGGAGGCGACGCGGCCAAGGAACCGCCGTTTTTCTTCACCAAGGCCGCCGACGCGATCGTGCCGGTGGTTCCGCCCGACGTCGGCCATGTGCGATACCCGCTGGCAACAAAAAACTATCACCATGAAATCGAGCTCGTCGTCGCCATCGGCGCATCCGGCGTTTGCGTCGCGCCGGAGCGCGCTAACGCTCTGATCTATGGCTATGCGGTCGGGCTCGACATGACGCGGCGTGACCTGCAGGCGGCGCTGCGCGAGATCAAGCGCCCGTGGGATCCGGGCAAGTCCTTCGCGCAAGCGGCGCCGATCGGGCCCATACACCCGGTGGGCGAAGTCGGCTACGTGAGCCGTGGCCGCATCTCGCTCGAGGTGAACGGCGCGGTGAAGCAGCAGGGCGATCTGGCCGACATGATCTGGGACGTGCCGCACGTGCTGCATTTTCTTTCGCAATACTACGAGCTATTGCCCGGTGATCTGATCTTTACCGGAACGCCTTCCGGCGTCGGCGCGGTGGTGGCCGGAGATATGCTGGTAGGGCGGATCGAATCTCTGGGCGAGCTCAAGATCAGCATCGATGAGCCGGCGGCGCTTGCATGAATCCGGGTTGATTTTGGCAAACATCCGGGCATGACTTCATCCGGGGCCGCCTTCGCCGAGCGCCAATACAATCTGCGCGCGGCCTTTCCGGATCATCCGCTATGGTTCGCGCGCTGGGCGGCCGACAGCGAGCGCGTGCGCACATCGATGCGCATGGTGCGCGACGTGCGTTACGGCGCCGGGCCCAAGCAGCTCGTCGATCTCTTCCCGGCGGAGCGCCCGCGCGGCGCGTTACTGTTTATTCACGGTGGTTATTGGCGCGCCCTGGACAAGGATGATCACTCGTTCATCGCTCCGCCCTTCGTCGCCGAAGGCATCGGCGTCGCGGTCGTCAACTACGATCTCTGTCCCTGCGTCCGCATCACCGACATTGCGGAACAATGTCGGCAGGCCGTCGAGTGGCTGACCCGCGAAGGCGAAAACCACGGCGTGCCGGCGCAGCGTCTGGTCGTCGGCGGGCACTCGGCGGGAGGGCATCTGACGGCGATGATGTTCGCAACCGACTGGACGGCGCGCGGAACGTCGCCCGATGCAATCGTCGGCGGTGTCTCGATCAGCGGCGTGTTCGATCTCGAGCCGCTGATCGATGTGTCGTTCAACGCCGATCTTGGCCTCGACTCGCGAAGCGCGCGCGAGGTCAGTCCGATCCATCTCGAGCCGCGGTTGGATGCGCCGCTGTTGCTGGCAGCGGGGGCGGACGAGACGGAGGAATTCATTCGCCAGAGCCGAAGCCTGTGGGAACGCTGGCCGCGTTGCCGTCCGAGGGCGCGCAACGGACCGCTTTTCGTTCCGGGCAAACATCATTTCAGTGTGCTGACCGAGTTTGCCGATCCACAAAGCGAGCTCTTTACAACGACCATGGGCATGTTCGGAAGCGGCTGAGGTCTTCACCGGCCGCAGACGAAGGACCGAGGCGGACCTGGCCCAACCGCAACTCGCGTGGCTGCTCGCGCCAGGAAAAGCTCCTGATGCGTTCAGCGCTCGAGCGAAAGACGCGAAGCATTGCAGCACGTATAATATTGCCATCGCTCGTTCGTTGCCCGACCACGCCAAAATGACTGCGCCAAAACTGCACGCCATCGACCGCGCACGCGCCTCGTCGGGCTCGGCGCCGCCTTCTCCGTCCTCTCCCTCCGTCAGCCCCATCACGGAAATCATCGCCGAGCTCAAGGCCGGTCGGATGGCGATACTGGTTGACGAGGAGCAGCGCGAAAACGAAGGCGATCTCGTCGTCGCGGCTGACGCCATCACGCCGGACATCGTCAATTTCATGGCCAGGTTCGGCCGTGGCCTCGTGTGCATGCCGATTACCGAGGAGCGCGCCCGGCAGCTCGGCCTTGCGCCAATGACGCCGGTGAACCGATCGCTTCACGGCACCAATTTCACGGTGTCAATCGAAGCCGCCGAAGGTGTCACGACGGGGATATCCGCGGCCGATCGCGCGCATACGATACGGGTTGCATGCGCGCCGGGCGCGCGCCCCGAAGACGTCGTCCAGCCGGGCCACGTTTTCCCCTTGGTCGCGCAGGCCGGCGGGGTCCTGGCCCGCGCCGGTCACACCGAGGCGTGTTGCGACCTGGCGCGGCTCGCCGGATTCTCGCCCGCCGCGGTTCTGTGCGAGATCATGAACGACGACGGTTCGATGGCGCGCTTGCCCGATCTCGTCCTGTTTGCGCGCAATCACACGCTGAAAATCGGCGCCATCGCGGACCTGATTCATTACCGCAGCCAGCATGAACGCCTTATCGAGCGCATCGGCGAGCGGCCGATACGCACCATTGCGGGCAACTTCCGCTTGATCGCATTCCGCGACAAATTGAGCGACGCAACGCACCTTGCGCTTGTTCGCGGCCACATCGACGCCACACTTGAAACGGTCGTCCGGGTGCACGAGCCGGTGTCGATCGTCGACTTGCTCGATTACGGCAGCCGTGCGCATTCGTGGACGATCCCTGCTGCGCTGGAGCGGCTGGCGCAGGCCGAGCGTGCCGTGCTGGTGCTGCTGCACCGGCCCGAGTCGGCGCAGGAATTACGCCAGCGTGCAGTCGGTGAGCAGGTATCCGCCGACACCAAAATGGATCTGCGCAATTACGGCATCGGCGCACAGATTCTGCGCGATCTCAACGTAGGCAAAATGTGTCTACTCGCCCGGCGTCGGAAGATGCCGAGCATGGCCGGGTTCGATCTCGAGGTCACCGCGCACGAGGAGGCTCCTCCTGCTCGCCCAGAGCTTCCTGCCGATACACCGGCGTCCTGAAGCGTGGACCCTCGTTCGACTCCCGCAAGGCGTCGCGTCTGCGGCGCGCGGCCAATAGGTAACTGAGGGTAACTGAGCGATAACTGAGCACAACTGAGCGTAACCAAAACGCCGCCCACATTATGTCTCCCCGAAAGATCGCCTCCAATATGCGTGCCGAGCACATGCGCGTCGGCATCGTGCTCTCCCGCTTCAATGCCGCGATCGGCGAGCCCCTACTGGAGGGCGCGTTGCGCGCGCTCGGCGAAGCTGGCGCCCAAGAGTCGTCGATCACCGTTGTCACGGTGCCCGGCGCGCTGGAAGCGCCCCTTGCGCTGCAAAGAATGGCGCAGAGCGGAGACTATGATGCGCTGGTCGCTTTGGGCGCGGTCATCCGCGGCGAGACGTTCCACTTCGAGATCGTCGCCACCGAATCGGCGTCCGGTCTGGCAGGCGTGCAGCTCGAGTTCGGCATCCCGATTGGCAACGGCATTCTGACCACCGACACCGAGGAGCAGGCGCTGGCGCGTGCCAGCGTCAAAGGCCACGAGGCGGCGATGGCGGCGGTGGACATGGCCAATCTCCTGGATGCCATCGATGAGGACTAGCCCTCGCCGGCGCGCGCGCGAATTTGCGCTGCAGGGCGTCTATCAGTGGCTGCTCTCGGGAAGCGATCCCGCGCTGATCCGAACGCAGCTCGCCGAGGGTTCCGGGTTTGCGAAGTGCGACATCGAGTTCTTCGACGGACTCTGGCGCGGTGTTACCGGCGAGTTTGAGACGCTTGTCGCCGCCTTTGCGCCGTTTCTCGATCGTGCGGCGACTGAACTGTCACCGGTGGAAAAAAGCATTCTGACCATCGGTGCGTGGGAGTTGCTGCGCGAGCCGGAAGTGCCCTACCGGGTCGCGATCAACGAAGCCGTCGAGCTCGCCAAGTCGTACGGAGGCACGGACGGACATAAATACGTCAACGGCGTGCTCGACAAGCTGGCCGCGAGCGCCCGCGCGCCTGAAATCCTCGGCGCTCGTGCCGCTTCCTGACGCGGTTGGCGCAAACGCTTCGTCGGCTCCCTCAGGTTCCTCTGAGACTTCCGGCCCGGCAACGATGGCGGCGCTGACCGAATTCGAATTGATCGAGCAGTTTTTCCGCCGTGCGGAAAACAGCGCGGGAAACGCGCGAGGCGTCTTGGTGGGCATCGGAGACGATGCGGCGCTGCTCGCGCCGACGCGAGGCAGCCAACTCGCTGCCTCGGTCGACATGCTGGTGGCCGGGCGCCACTTCTTCGCCGACGTCGACCCCGAGGCGCTAGGTCACAAGACACTCGCGGTCAATCTATCCGACATGGCAGCGATGGGTGCGACTCCGCGCTGGGCCTTGCTCGCGGGAGCGCTTCCCGATGCGGATCCGCAATGGTTGAACGGCTTCGCGCGCGGGTTTTTCGCACTGGCGGCAGCGCACGGCGTCGATCTTGTCGGAGGCGATACCACGCGCGGGCCGCTCAATCTCTGCGTCACGATATTGGGGGAAGTGCCGGCGGGGAAAGCGCTCCTTCGTGGCGGCGCACGCGGAGGCGATTCCATCTGGGTATCCGGCGCGCTTGGCGATGCGTCGCTGGCGCTTGCGCATCACGCCGGCCGCCTCGCTCTTTCCGCCCACGAAGCCGCCGCGTGTCAGAAGGCGCTGCTGTGGCCCGCCCCGCGGGTCGCTCTCGGCATCGCATTGCGCGGTCTCGCATCCGCCGCGATCGACGTCTCGGACGGCCTGGTGGGCGACCTCGGGCATGTCCTCGAAGCGTCGAAGGTGGGCGCGGTGCTCGAGCTGGCCGCGATTCCGCGCTCGAAGGCGCTTGACCGGCAACTCGCGAGCTCGGCGCACGACATCGCACTCCAATGTCTGCTCGCGGGAGGCGACGATTACGAACTTTGCTTCACTGCCGCGCCATCGAACGATCCACGCGTCGCCGCGCTCGCGGCCGAGCTCGGGCTTCTGCTGCATCGCGTCGGAACCGTCGTCGCCGAACCCGGGTTGGTCGTTCGCGATTCGTCGGGACGTCCACTTGCGCCGCTGCCGCAAGCCTACGATCATTTTGCCGCGTGAAAAAGACTTTCACGCCGCGTGCCTACGATCGCTTCGCGACGTGAAAAAGACGCCCACGCTCGCGTTCTTGTTCGCGCACCCGGCGCATTTTCTCGCGCTCGGCTTCGGCGCCGGTCTGTCGCCGGTGGCGCCGGGGACGGTGGGCACGCTGGTCGCGTTGCCGCTCGCGGCGCTGTTGCACGCCACGACGGACGACGCCGGCTATCTCATCGTGGTGGTGATCACTTTTGCCGGCGGTGTGTGGGCCGCCGACCGGACCGGGCGCGCGTTGGGCGTTTCGGATCACGGTGCGATCGTTTGGGACGAAGTCGTCGCCTTTTTGCTGGTACTTTTTTTTGTCGGACCCGACCCGGTACGGCAGGCCTTCGCGTTCCTGCTGTTTCGACTGTTCGACATCGTCAAGCCGCCGCCGGCGAACATCATCGACCGCGAATGGCACAACGGTTTCGGTGTGATGGCAGACGACATCGTCGCCGCGTTCTACGCGGTGATCGTGTTCGCGCTGTGGCAACGGATATCGGCGTGAGTACTGAGGGCGTGAGCGCCGAGTCGATCAAGCTCGAAGCGCGGCGACTGGAGGAGTTGTCGCTCAACGCTTCAGGGGCTTTTCAATCGCTGCTCTACGATGGCTGGCTCCTTGGGTTCAGGCCGGGTCCGACCAAGCGGCTGCGCTGCGTGAACGCTTTTTATTCAACGTCGCTGCCGCTTGCCGAAAAGGTGGACTATTGCGTCCGTTTTTACCGAGCCGTGAGCTTGCCTGCGATCTTTCGCATGCTCCCCTTCTCGCAGCCGCCGGAGCTCGATGCGTATCTCGAAAGCCTCGGCTGGAGCATGTTCGAGCGCACGCTGGTATTGCGCGCCGATGTGCAGACAGCCTCGCAAGTGTCGGTGGCGCGGGATTCGGTCGAAATCATTGACGTGCCGCGCTGGGAGGAAGCGGCTGCCGGCCTGCTCGATCTCGCTGGTGCTGCGCTCGCGGCGGCGATCGAGCGGGCGAAGTCCTACCCATTGCCGCGCATCGGCGCAGTCATTCGTCACCAAGGCGAGGTCGTGGCCTGCGGGCTGGCCAAGCTGGAAGGCGCGCACGCGGGACTGTTCGCGGTGAACACCGCGGCGGCGCACCGGCGACAGGGCCGGGGACGAGCGATCGTAGAGGCGCTGCTGGCGGAAGCGTCGCGGCAAGGGTCAAGGGTAGCCTATCTCCAGGTTACCGCCGACAATGAGGCGGCACTGGCGCTTTATCGACCGTTCGGGTTCGCACCGGTCTACGATTACTGGTATCGGGGCCCTGCCTCGGAACGATGATGAAGCGGAAGATCGATGACCCACTGTCGGCGCTGGCGGCCAGGCTCGGCGGGGCAGCGCTCGCGCGCGGCGCAGTGATCGCGACGGCGGAGTCTTGTACGGGAGGTCTGGTCGCCGGCGCGATCACTGCGATTGCCGGCAGTTCCGTCTGGTTCGACCGGGGATTCGTCACCTACTCAAACCTGGCCAAGGAGCAGCAGCTTGGGGTAGCGTCATCGACCATCGAGCGCTTCGGCGCCGTCAGCGAAGAGACCGTCAGGGAGATGGTGCAAGGCGCCCTCCGTGGCGCTCCGGCGCAGTGGGCGGTTGCCGTCACCGGCATTGCCGGGCCTGACGGCGGCTCGGCGGACAAACCGGTCGGAACGGTATGGTTCGCATGGGCCGGACCGGACCATTTGCAGACGCTAAAGAGGCAATTCGACGGTGACCGGGCGGCGGTCCGCGAGGCCTCGGTCCGGGTGGCGCTGGAGGGCCTCGTCGACCGTCTGGCCTAGGCCGTTAGGACACTAGCGTCGAACGTTCGTTCTATGCAATAATGGGCCGTCCTGATCACCAAAAGAGCCGACCCATGAGCCTCTCCCTCGCAAAATCCAACGATATGAATGCTATGGACGACAACAAGAGCAAAGCGCTTGTCGCCGCGCTGGCGCAGATTGAAAAGCAGTTCGGCAAGGGCTCGATCATGAAGATGGGCGAGGCCCAGGTCCAGAACGATCTGCAGGTCGTGTCGACCGGTTCGCTCGGCCTGGATATCGCGCTCGGGGTCGGCGGCCTGCCGCGCGGGCGTGTGGTCGAGATCTACGGGCCCGAATCCTCCGGCAAGACGACGCTCTGCCTTCAGGTTGTCGCGCAGGTGCAAAAGGCCGGCGGAGTCGCCGCCTATATCGACGCCGAGAACGCCCTCGATCCGGTCTATGCCGGCAAGCTCGGGGTGAACGTGGGCGAGATGCTCATCGCCCAGCCGGACACGGGGGAGCAGGGCCTCGAAATCGCCGACATGCTGGTGCGCTCAGGCGGAGTCGACATCATTGTCATCGACTCGGTTGCCGCGCTCGTGCCCAAGGCGGAAATCGAAGGCGAAATGGGCGACCAGCTTCCCGGCCTGCAGGCTCGGCTGATGAGCCAGGCGCTGCGCAAGCTCGCGTCAAATATCAAGCGCGCCAATGTTCTGGTCATTTTCATCAATCAGATCCGGATGAAGATCGGAGTGATGTTCGGCAATCCGGAGACGACCTCCGGCGGCAACGCACTCAAGTTCTACGCTTCAGTCCGGCTCGATATCCGCCGCATTGGTGCGATCAAGCGCGGTGAGGAAGTCGTCGGCAACGAAACGCGGGTCAAGGTGGTCAAGAACAAGATCGCGCCGCCGTTTCGCGAGGCGCTGTTCGATATCCTCTACGGCGAAGGCATTTCTCGCGAGGGCGAAATCGTCGAGCTCGGCGTGACGCACAACATCATCGAGAAGTCCGGCGCCTGGTACGCGTACAACGGCGACAAGATCGGCCAAGGCAAGGACAACACCCGCGAGTGGTTGAGAGAGCACGGCGACATCGCGGCGGAAATCGAAGCCAAGATCCGCGCCGCAGTCGGCGTTCCGGTCGCCACCGGCCGCAGCGCGACTCCGGCTCCGGTCGACGAATAATGTTGCCTGCCGCTTGGTCACGCGCACACTCAGGACGCAAGCGATCCGGCTGCTCGCGCGGCGTGAATATGCGCGCTCCGAGCTGGAATCGCGGCTGGTAAGTGCCGGCGCTGACCGGGCCGAGGTCCGCAACACGCTGGACGATTTGGGGGCGCAGGGTCTTCTTTCCGATCAGCGTTTCGCGCGCGCGGTCGTCAGCCAAAAGGCCGGACGTTACAGTCGCCGCAGCATTGCCGGAGGGCTGAAGGCAAAGGGGGTCGCGCCTAGCGACATCGACGATGCGCTGCGCGAAGCGGATCTCGACGATGACGCGGCGCTCATGGCTTTGTGGCAGCGGCGTTTCGGACAGGTACCCACGAGCGATCGCGAAAAGGCGCGGCAAGTGCGCTATTTGCAGGCACGCGGCTTTTCGCTGTCCGCCATCCTGAAACTTTTGCGGTCTCCACCAGAATAGACTCCGGGCCGGCTGTGCTAACATATTGAATTCAAAGACCGTCAGAAGCTTTTCTCTGACATTCATGCGCCCGTCCCCATCTCGTGTACTGAGTCGGAAGTTCCGAAGATAAGCTTCGCGCTCGTATGAAAGCCGCCGATATCCGCCGCAAATTCCTCGAGTACTTCGCGTCGAACGGCCACACCATTGTCCCCTCGGCGCCGCTGGTCCCCGCCAACGACCCGACGCTGCTGTTTACCAACAGCGGCATGGTGCAGTTCAAGGATGTCTTTCTCGGCATCGATCGGCGCAGCTACGTCCGCGCCGCGGACGTGCAACGTTGCCTGCGCGCGGGAGGGAAGCACAACGATCTCGAGAACGTCGGCTACACCGCGCGCCATCATACTTTTTTCGAGATGCTCGGTAACTGGTCGTTCGGCGACTACTTCAAATCCGGGGCGATCAAGTACGCGTGGGAATTGCTGACCCAGGTATACCGATTAGAAGCGGAAAAGCTCTGGGTCACCGTCTACCATACCGACGACGAAGCCTACGATGTCTGGGCCGATGAAATCGGCGTCGCTCCCGAGCGCATCGTGCGCATTGGCGACAACAGGGGCGCGCCCTATGCCTCCGACAACTTCTGGCAGATGGCGGAGACGGGTCCCTGCGGGCCGTGCAGCGAGATCTTCTACGACCATGGCCCGGAAATCGCCGGCGGGCCGCCGGGTTCGCCGGATGCCGAGGGCGATCGCTACATCGAAATCTGGAACCTCGTCTTCATGCAGTTCGATCGCGACGCCCGAGGCAAGCTCACGCCGCTGCCCAAACCGTGCGTCGATACCGGCATGGGCCTCGAGCGCCTCGCCGCGGTCCTGCAGAACGTCCACAGCAATTACGAGATCGACCTGTTTCAGTCGCTGATCAGCGCCGCGGCGGCGGCAACGGGCGCCCGCGATCTTGCGTCGCCGTCGCTGCGCGTCATCGCCGATCACATCCGCGCCTGCGCATTTCTGGTCGTGGACGGCGTCATTCCAAGCAACGAGGGTCGCGGCTACGTGCTGCGGCGTATCATCCGCCGCGCGATCCGTCACGGCTACCAGCTGGGCCAGAAATCGCCATTCTTCAACCAGCTGGTGCCGGAGTTGTCGCGCTTGATGGGCGACGCCTATCCGGAACTGCCACTGAAGCAGGACTACGTGATGCGCGTCTTCAAGACAGAAGAAGAGCGCTTCGCTGAAACCCTCGAGCATGGAATGAAGGTGCTCGAAGCCGCGCTGGCCGACGCCGATAAAGCCGGCACCAAAATGCTGCCCGGCGAGACCGCGTTCACGCTCTACGATACTTTCGGGTTTCCGCTCGACCTGACCGCCGACGTGTGCCGGGAACGGGGCTTTACCGTCGACCAGGCGGGATTCGACGCGGCAATGGACAAACAGCGCGAACGCGCGCGCGCCGCGTCGACGTTCAAGGCGGGCGGAGCGCTGCCGTACTCGGGTGCAAAAACGGTGTTCGACGGTTACAAGACGCTTTCTGCCGAAGGTCGCGTCACCGCGCTGTTTCGCGACGGCATTTCGGTCGATGCCTTAAGCGCCGGGCAGGAAGGCATCGTCGTGCTCGATCGCACTCCCTTTTATGCCGAGTCGGGTGGCCAGGTCGGAGACCGCGGCGAGCTCACCAAGAGCGGTGTCTGTCTGACCCTGTTTGCGGTGCGCGACGCGCAAAGGGTCCAGCCCGACGTCATCGGCCATCACGGAGAGGTGAAGACCGGAGAGCTTCGCGTGGGCGACATCGTCAGCGCCCAGGTAGACGCCCACACGCGCGAGCGTGCGGCGCTCAATCATTCGGCGACGCACCTGATGCACGCCGCGTTGCGCAAGGTCCTGGGCGATCATGTACAGCAAAAAGGCTCGCTGGTCGACGCCGAACGCACACGATTCGATTTCTCGCACACGCAGCCGATGACCGAGGAAGAAATCCGCACCGTCGAGGCGCTGGTCAACCGCGCGATCCGGGCCAATTACGCCGTCGAGACCCGGCTCATGTCCTACGACGACGCGATCAAGGCCGGCGCGATGGCGCTATTCGGCGAGAAATATGGGGACGAGGTGCGCGTTCTGAGCATGGGCGACTTTTCGACCGAGCTGTGCGGCGGCACGCACGTTCAGCGTACGGGAGATATCGGTTACTTCAAGATCGTTTCCGAGTCCGGCGTTGCCGCCGGCATCCGCCGGGTCGAAGCGGTAACCGGCGAGGCCGCGCTTGCGCACACGCATCAACTCGAAAGACGGCTCAACGACGCGGCCCAGGCGCTCAAGGCGCCTCCTGCGGAAGTGACCGCGAAGATTCAGCAGCTTCTCGATAGCACCAAGACACTCGAAAGGGAGCTCGCGCGTCTCAAAGGCAAGCTCGCCTCGAGTCAGGGCGGCGATCTCGCGTCCCAGGCGGTCGAAGTCAATGGCGCGCAGGTTCTGGCCGCGACCATTGATGGCGCAGACGCCAAGGTACTGCGGGAGACCATGGATCAGCTCAAGGGCAGGTTCAAGAGCGCCGCGATCGTGCTCGGCTCGACCGACGGCACCAAGGTGACGCTGATTGCCGGCGTGACGTCGGACCTGACGAGCAGAATCAAGGCGGGCGACCTGGTCAATCACGTGGCGACACAGGTCGGAGGCAAAGGCGGCGGGAGAGCGGACATGGCGCAGGCGGGTGGAACCGATCCGGCCGGCCTGCCGGCGGCGCTGGCCAGCGTCAAGAGCTGGGTCGAGAAGCGACTGTAGGGAAATCCAGCGAGAACATCGGTCATGGCGCTGCGCCCGGAAGCCACGCTGGACAAATTCCTTAGCCGCGGCGAGGGCTACCTCCCGGGCTTGATCGGCGTCCGTTTCACCGAGGTTGTCGAGAATCGCGTCAGCGCCGAGCTCGACATTCGCGACGAGCTCCTGGCACCCAATGGGTACCTGCACGCGGCAACGGTGATCGCGCTCGCGGATACCGCGTGCGGCTACGGCTGTATCGCACACCTGCCGCCCGGGGCGGAGAACTTCACGACGATCGAGCTGAAGAGCAACTTCCTCGGCACGACGCGCAACGGGACCATCGTCTGCGTCGCGACGCCCGCGCATCTCGGCAGGGCCACGCAGGTGTGGGATGCGCTGGTCACCGATCAGGCAAGCGGGCGGCGAATCGCGCTGTTTCGCTGCACGCAGATGATCTTGTGGCCGCGGAAAACGTGAGTCTTGCCGTGCCCGAGCGCGGACGGCGCAGAAACCAGCTTGGCCCGGTGTCAGTTCCAAGCCGGCGCCGACAGACTGAAGCTAACCGTTTGTTCCTCCTCGGTTACCTCTAATCGGTCCGCGGCGACTAGGACCCGGCAAAGCCCTATGATGGTGTCCAATCTCTGCGCTGACAGCGTGTTCGCCCCGTGCGGAGCCTTCGAACCGGGATTTCCCGAACTTACAGGATTGGTCGACGATGAAAATCAGATTGTTTCGCACCCTGACCGCTCTGGCCGTGGCCGCGACCCTTTTGGGTGGCGTTTCGCTGGCGCGTGCACAGGGCATTACGCAGGATCAGGCACAGCAGATCCTCGACGAGCTGAAAGCCATACGCAAGTCGCTCGAGGCGCGTCCGGCGGCTCCGGCGCAACCCGCGGCCCCGGCGCCGGTCGACGACAAGGTAAGCATGGCCTTCGCGCCCGGCGGCTTATCGGTCGGCAAGGAGAATGCGCCGCTGGTCTTGGTCGAGTACACCGATTACCAGTGCCCGTTCTGCCAGCGCTACCACAACGACTCATTTGCGCAGATCAAAGCCAACTTCATCGACACCGGCAAGGTTCGCTACATCAGCCGCGACTTTCCGCTGCCGTTCCACGAAAATGCGCGGCGCAGCGCCACGGCGGGACGCTGTGCGGCCGAGCAGGGCAAGTTCTGGGAATTGCGGCACACGATGATCGTCAATGCGAATCAGCTCCAGGCCGACAAGCTCGGCGGATACGCGCAGTCGGCGTCGCTGGACGTGCCCAAGTTCCAGGCCTGCGTCGATTCGGACAAGTTCAAAGCCGCCATCGACAAGGACATCGCCGAAGGCTCGGCGGCGGGCATCAATGGAACGCCTTCGTTTGTGCTCGGACGGATCGAAAACGGCAAGCTGCAGGGCGTGCGGATGGTCGGTGCCATGCCGTACCAGCAGTTCGAAGCCAAGATTCAGGAAATGCTCAAGCAGCCAGTCAAGAACTAATCGCCGCGTTCGCGGCGGCATCAACGATTGCCGCATTCGCGGCGTCAGAACGATTGCCGCCATTCGCGGGTCAGAACGATTGCCGCATTCGCGGCGTCAGCGACAACGGGGCCACGTGCGCAATCGCGCGCGCGGCCGTTTTTTTGCCGATGTCGGCGGTGTGATGGCCCGCGGCCGCCGGCAAGCTCGATGATCGTCTGATCGTCATCATGCGCTGCCTGCTGCTCGCGTTTTCGCTTGGCGTCGTGATGCTTCAGCAGCAGCCGGGGTTGCCCTCGCCCTGGCTGGTTGTCACTGCGCTCCTTCCCGTCTTGATGGCGACAGCTTGCGCGGTCTATGCGAAACGTGCCGTCGGTGTCCGGCGCAGGATCGCAAGCGCCGCCACACTCCTCATCGCGGCTCTCTCGGTCTCTATGGCCGGATTCTTCTATGCGGCCTGGCGTGCCGATGCGCGCCTTGCCGACGCGCTGCCGCCTGCGTGGGAAGGCCGGGATATCGAACTGGTCGGCGTTGTCGATGATCTTCCGCAGCCGGCGGATCGCGGCACGCGCTTCGCGTTTGCGGTGGAAAGGATACTGACCCCGGATGCCGTGGTGCCTTCGCGCTTGTCGCTGGCCTGGTACGACGGGTGGCCTCGTGATGGAGCAAGGGCGGGACCAAAGGCGGGACCAGCAACCGCGATCCCCGAGATTCATGCCGGCGAGCGCTGGGTCCTCACCGTGCGTCTCAAGCGGCCGCATGGTACGGTCAATCCGCATGGCTTCGACGTCGAGGCATGGCTGCTTCAAAACGAGTTTCGCGCGACCGGCTACGTGCGGGCGGACGATGACAATCATCGCGTCGACGCATTCGCCGCACGCGCCACCGACTATGTCGCACGCGCCCGCGAGTCGATACGCACGCGCATCTTGCGCTCGCTCGACGGCCGCCGCTACGCGGGAGTCATCGCCGCACTGGCGATCGGCGACGAGCGCGCGATTCCCAATGAGCAGTGGCAATTGTTCAACCGCACGGGTATCGGCCACCTGATCTCGATCTCCGGGCTGCACATCACCTTTTTTGCGGCACTGATCGGTGGCCTGGCCTACTGGTTATGGAAAATGAGCCACGCGCTGACCACGCGATTGCCGGCGCGCAAGGCCGCCGCGGTCGCGGGTGTGACCGCGGCGTTTGCCTACGTGCTTCTGGCCGGCTTCGAAATTCCGGCGCAACGCACGCTCTACATGCTGACGATCGCGGCGATCGGGCTCTGGCTTGGCCGGCCTGGCAGCGCGTCGGTCGTATGGCTGTGGGCACTGGCGGTGGTCCTGGCGTGGGACCCTTGGGCAACGCTGACCCCCGGCTTCTGGCTCTCTTTCGGCGCGGTCGGATTGCTGCTCTACATCGGCGTGGGTCGCATCGGCGGCGCATCCAAGTGGCGCGAGGCGCTCCGAGCGCAAACCGCGATCACGCTCGGCCTCATACCGCTGATGCTGGTCCTGTTTCAGCAGATATCCATCGTTTCTCCGCTGGCGAATGCGGTGGCGATTCCAGTGGTCACATTCATCGTGGTGCCGCTCACTCTGGCATCGATCGTGGTGCCCTGGGATGTCCTGCTGATCATCGCCCATCAGACGTTCGCATGCGTCGCGCTGCTCCTTGAATGGTTGAGCGCGATGCCGGCGGCGGTGTGGCAGCAGCACGCCCCCGGCATTTTCGCCGCAGTCGCCGGGATCCTCGGTGTTCTCTGGCTGCTCGCGCCTCGCGGTGTCCCGGGTCGCGCGCTCGGACTGATCTGGCTTGCACCGCTGTTTGTCATTGTTCCTCTGCTGCCGGCAATGGGGACCTTCAGCGTCACCGTGCTGGACGTCGGCCAGGGGCTCGCCGTGCTGGTGCAAACGCGCGCTCACTCGCTCCTTTACGACACCGGTCCCCGTTTCAGCGAAACCGCGGACGCCGGCAATCGTATTGTCGCGCCGATGCTGCGCGCCAACGGCATTGCACGTCTCGACGGCCTTATCGTGAGTCATCAGGACAACGATCACAGCGGCGGAGCGCTCTCGCTTCTGCAAACGGTTCCTGTGCAATGGGTTTCGTCGTCATTGAAGACCGATCACCCGATCGTGCGTGCGCGGGCAGAGCGTGGCGAGGCGGCGTGGCGTTGCCTTTCGGGTCAGACATGGACATGGGACGGTGTCGAGTTCGAGATGCTGCATCCCGTCGATGCGAACTACGTCAACCCGAAGCTCAGGCCGAACGATCTCTCCTGCGTGCTGCGGGTAAGCAATGCCGCGGGAAGTGTGTTGTTGACGGGGGACATCGAGGCACGCACCGAGTCGGATCTTATCCGCCGCGAGCCGACGCGACTGCGTTCCGATCTGCTGGTCGTCCCGCACCATGGCAGCCGGACCTCGTCGACGCCGGCGTTCATCGCGTCGGTGCAACCGGAGGTCGCCGCATTCACTCCGGGATACCGCAACCGTTTCCATCATCCCCGGCCCGAGATCGTCGAGCGCTACGTCGCCGCGGGTGTGCGCAACTATCGCACGGACTACGACGGAGCTCTCACCTTCACCTTCGCCGAAGGCTCATCACGCGTTCCTCGCCGCGAGCGTGCCCATGACGCGCGCTATTGGCGTGACGCGCCGGTGGAAGGCGAGCTCACGCCACTCGATTAGCTTTGGCTCGATGGCGCGCATGCGGGCTCTTAATCGATTGGGCGTACTGCTGGCGATGATGCTTGCTGCGGCGGTCGCGGCCGAGGAGCGCTCCAGCGCGACACCTGAGCCGCTCAAGGTGTCGACCGCACAAGGCCCCGCGTATCCTCTTGGCAAAGCGGGCGAGATCTGGGCGACGCTCATTCGCGAGCGATCGGGCGGACGTCTCGCGGTCGCCCATTTTCCGGGTGCGACGCTTTCGTCGCGAGATCCGGCACGGGAATTCGGTGCTTTGCGTGACCGGACCTTCGAGCTCGCGGTGGGCTCCACTTTCGCGTGGTCGGCGCAGGTGCCGCAATTGAACGTACTCGCGCTGCCGTGGCTCGTGCCCGGCGCACGCGAGCTCGATGCGCTGATCGACGGCGAGGTTGGCAGGCGGCTTTCCGTGATTCTCGAGGCCGCGGGTGTCGTTCCGGTTGCGTGGGCCGCAAACGGATTCATCGAGCTCGCGAGCAAAATGCCCGTGCATAGGCCCGCCGACCTTGCCGGAATGCAGGTTCGAGTGCAACCCTTGCCGCTGATCGAAGAAACGCTGGCCGCACTCAAGGCCAGGCCTTCGGCGATGAGCGTCTCGGACGCGCGCGCCGCGCTGGAAAGCGGGCGGCTCGACGGTCAGGAAACGAGCGTCGCCGCCTATTCGGCGTCGCGTCTCTACGCGGGGCCGCTCGTGCATTTGCAGCTTTGGCACGCGCATGCGGATGCGTTGATATTCGCGGTAAACCGATCGGTCTGGGACTCGTGGAGCGAGCCTGATCGCCAGCTCGTGCGCGAAGCGGCGAGGGATGCTTCGAAACAAGCGCTGGCGATGGCACGGCGGCAGGACGACGACGGCGTGCTGGCGAAGCTGGGCGCGCAGGGCGCAATCGTCACTCGCCTTACAGGCGCGGGCCGGGACGCGTTTCGCGAAGCCGCGCGCGCGGTTTACGATCGATGGACGCCGATCATCGGCAGCGAGCTGGTCGAAGCGGCGGAAGCCGCGATCTCCGCTGCACAGTCTCGCCGCTAGCGCACTTACCTGGTGTACTGAGTCAGAAATTCGCTCGATAGTTCGCGGCGAAAATGGCCGTCATGCTGCGTTGCTCGGCCTCACCGTACCGAGGGTACGCTTGCGGCCTCGCGCCTTGCCTGACGACCATTTTCATCCGCTCCTTTATCTTCGGAACTTCTGACTCAGTACACTAGGAAACGAAGCGCCCGAGTCGCACCGCGGTCTCTCCGCGCTTTGGTTTGCGGGTGGGCATGATCAACACGCAATCGTCGTGCGGCGTGCGAATCTCGGCGCCACCGTCCGTGGCGTAAACGGTACCGGCGCGGCGGATCACCTGCAGCCCGTGCACGGGTTGCGTGAAACGAAACGCGTCGCTGACGATCGTCACCGTCGATGTCACCTCGACAATACGTTGAGGAGGCGGCGTCACCGCGTCCAGATGCTGCTCGGCCAAGCCACCATCGAGCATCCCGAAGTGGCCCAGAAACCGCAGCAGCGCCTGCTGCGCAACCCGCGGCGCTGCAGCCTCCCAGTGTTGGCCGCATTCGACCAGCAGCGCGCTGCGCGCGTCCGCGGGATCGTCAAAGAATGCGTAATCGCGTAGCCGCTGCCCCGCGACGTGGCCGCTGTCGATCACGATGTACTGCGGCACCCCGATCGCCTTGGCGAGCTCGACACCTTTTCGCTGTCGGCCAGCCATCGCGAGCGGAGGGCAGGGCTCCGACATCGAGTGTAGATCGAGCAGATGATCGGTGCGGTCGACGATGGGCCTGAGCTCGCGAGCGCGCGCAAGTTCGGCGCTCCGGCGCGGACCGTCGAGCACCTCGCGTGTCCATAGACGGTTAAAGTCCTCGTCGACACAGCGCGACTCAAACGGATCCGCACGATCGAAGCGAAGATACGCACCGACGTTGGCGAAGACCAGCGTCAGAGTGCCTCGCGTAGGCCGGATCCTTTCGCGAAGAAGCCAATCGAGGGCGATTGCGCCGCAGACCTCGTTGCCATGCGTCAGCGCCTGAACGAGGACATGCGGTCCGGTTTGCTCGCCGACGAACGTCCACACATACGGTGTGCGGTCATTGCCGGCGGCGTACGGTGCGAGATCGGGAAAAGCGATCTCGATCGGCGGATAGGGCGCGGGCGCGCGCTGGAAAGTGTCGCGAACGGTTTCGCTCACGAGATACAGATTTGATCGGCGAGGCGTCGCATGAACGCTTCGCACAGCGCAAGCTGGTCGAGTGCAACCCATTCGTTGGGCTGATGCGCCTGCTCGATGTGCCCGGGCCCGCAGATGATCGCGGCGATCCCGGCGTTGTGGAACAGCGACGCTTCGGTGCCGAATGAAACCTTGCCATAGTCGTGCGTGGCGCTGCACGACCGGCCAAGCTCGGCAATTTCGTTTCCTCCGTGCGTATCGAAGCCGGGCAGCGTCGATAAGGCGTCGAACTCGATGTACGTTTGCGGGTCGACGGCGTGCATTTCCGGCAACAGCGTGGCCGCGAAACGCTTGACTTCAGTGAGCAACTCTTCCGGGTCGTCGAAGGGAAGGTGACGAAATTCGAAATCGAAGACACAGTCGCGGGGAACGATGTTCAGCGCCGTACCGCCGCGGATCACGCCGGTATGTACCGTCGTGAAGGGGACGTCGTACGCCGAATCGAACTGTCCGCGCTCTCGAAACCGCCGCGCGATCTGCGTGAGCAGCACCACGATTTCGCATGCGACTTGGATCGCATTGACCCCGCGCGGGGTCAGCGACGAGTGTGCTTCGTGGCCGCGGACGCGGCAGCGGTAGCTTCTTTTTCCCTTGTGCGCAACCACCGGCCGCATTCCGGTAGGCTCGCCCACGATGCAGCCAGTCGGAGTAACACCGCGTTGGCCGAGGTCCGCGAGCAGCCGCCGAACGCCGATGCACCCGACCTCTTCGTCGTACGAAAGCGCAAAATGCAGCGGCCGCTTGAGACCGCGACGAAGAAACTCGGGCACCATTGCGAGTCCGGTCGCCGAGAAGCTCTTCATGTCGGTGACGCCGCGGCCATAGAGCTTGTCGTCCTTGACGGTCGCGACGAAAGGGTCGGTGTCCCAAGGCTGGCCATCGACCGGGACGACATCGGTATGGCCGGAAAGAACGATGCCGCGCTCTTTGACGTTTCCGTCACTGGCGGGAAGCGTCGCGAACAAATTTGCTTTGCGCCTGTCATCGTCGAAGGTCAGTTGCGATTCGATGCCGTGGCCCCCAAGATAGTCGCGGACCCAATCGATGAGCGCCATGTTCGAATCGCGGCTGGTGGTATTGAAAGCGACCAGCGTTCGGATCAGCTCGAGGGCGGCGAGTTGGGGCCGGACGGCAGACGAAGACGCGGGTGCGTTCATGATATGAGACTCGGGAACTTTCAGTGAGACAGGATAGAAAGGGGGCCTGCCGGTGTCAATGCCGGTAGCCCGACAGCGGGGCCACCAGGCTCCGGCTGCTGCACGGATCGGGTCAGCATACTCGCACACGATCACATGCGGCACCGCAATCAGTCTCGGAGGAGAAAATGATGCGAATGGCCAGTCTCGTCCTCGCCGCTTTTTCGTTCATGGTGTGCTACCTTGCGCACGCAGGCGACCTGCCGATCGAGGAGATCAAGCTTCCGCCCGGCTTCAAGATAGAGGTCCTGGCGCGCGTCGACAACGCGCGGGAGATGGCGCTCGGCGCCAAAGGCACGTTGTTCGTCGGATCGATGCAAGCGGGCAAAGTGTACGCGGTGCAGCTGAAGCCGCCCGGCCCGCCGGTCGTCACGGTGATCGCCAGCGGCCTCAAAATGCCGGTTGGGGTGGCGTTTCACCGCGGGACCCTGTATGTGTCCGCGATCGACCGCATCCTGCGCCTCGACAATATCGAGGATCATATCGCCGATCCGCCGAAGCTGGTCGTGGTCGACGATCGCTTCCCGAAAGAAACGCATCACGGCTGGAAGTTCATCGCTTTCGGCCCCGACGGGAACCTGTACGTTCCCGTCGGCGCGCCGTGCAACGTCTGCGAGCCCGATTTTGAACGCTACGCCAATATCTAGCGCATGAACGCCGACGGCTCAGGGCGCGAGATTTATGCGCGCGGGCTTCGCAACTCGGTGGGTTTCGACAGGGACCCGCGGACGAAGGAGCTCTGGTTCACCAACAACGGCCGCGACATGCTCGGCGACGACGCGCCTCCCGATACGCTGCACCACGCGCCCAAGCCGGGGCTCAATTTCGGTTATCTGTACTGTCATGGAGGCACGATCTCAGACCCGGAATTGGGACGCAAGCACAAGTGCGAGGAATTCACGCCGCCGGCGCAGAATCTGGGACCGCACGTTGCGTCACTGGGCATGCGCTTTTACACCGGGACGCAGTTTCCCGCCCGCTACCGCGACCAGATCTTCATCGCCGAGCACGGCTCCTGGAACCGCAGCAAGAAAATCGGCTACCGGATCACGCTGGTTCGTGTCGAGGGCAACAAGCCGGTCGCGTACGAGCCATTCGCGACCGGCTGGTTGCAGGGTGAAAAGGCGTGGGGCCGCCCGGTGGATGTGCTGGTGCTGCCCGACGGCGCGCTGCTCGTCTCCGACGACTACGCCGGAGCGATCTACCGCATCACTTACCGGGGTTAGCGGTACCAGTAATGCGCGCGATACGGGCGATAGTACGGCCGGTAGTAGGGCCGATAGTAGGGCCGATAGTACGGGCGGCTATATACGACCGGCGGTGCGTAGACGACTGGTGCGTCGTAGTCGTAGTAGACGACTGGTGCGTCGTAGTCGTAGTAGGTCACCGGCGGCGCGTACACGACCGGTGGCGCGTAGACCACAGGCGGAGCGTAATAGGCTGGGCTACCATAACCGACAGCAAAGCCCGGCACGCCGATCGAGACGCTAAAAGAGTCCCTGGCCGACGCGATAGTGGCACCGCCGGCCAACAGCAGGCCCGCGGCAGCGATCGTTGCAATGCGATGTTTCATGGATCCTCCTGCACAGTCGCGAAAGGGGGCGACACTTATCCCCAACGCTTGGTAGACAGCCGACGTTGACAGCAAGTTTCCACATCAGATCAGCCGGTTACAAATCAGTTACGTTTGAGCTATGCTGGCTCGTCTTGAACAGCAGTTCCTGGCCACGACTCGACGGAGAATTCCATGCGGCGGTACGGCGTCCTCATTTCTTGTCTGTCCCTTTGTTGCGCGGTTTTCGGTGCCGTCGCCCCGTCCGCCGCGGCCGATCTGACCATCGGCATCGGTGCCGACGTCACCGCGATCGATCCGCATTATCACAATGTGACGCCGAACAACAACGTCGCGGCGCATATCTTCGACTATCTGGTGCTGCGCGACGAGCGCCAGAGGCCGATTCCGGGACTGGCCGAATCCTGGAAGATCGTCGATCCGCTCACTTGGGAGTTCAAACTGCGTCGCGGCGTCAAGTTCCACGATGGCAGCGACTTCACCGCCGCCGACGTCGTGGCGTCGATCGAGCGCGTTCCCGAAGTGCCCAACAGCCCGTCCCCTTTCACCGCGTACACCAAGCAGATCAAGGAAATGACCGTCGTCGATCCATATACGATCCGATTCAAGACCGCGACGCCGTATCCGCTGATGCCGACGGACATGACTCAGGTCGCCATCGTCTCGAAATCGGCGGCGAAGGCAACGACCGAAGACTTCAACAGTGGCAGAACTGCGCTGGGCACCGGGCCCTACAAGCTCGTTCGATACGCCAAGGGAGACCGCATCGAGCTCGCCCGCCACGATGCTTACTGGGGCGGGAAGACCCCGTGGGAAAAGGTGACGCTGCGCCTGCTCCCCAACGATGCCTCACGCGTCGCCGCGCTGCTGGCTGGCGACGTGCAGGCCATCGAATATGTCCCCACGTCCGACGTCGCCCGAATTCGCGCCGACAAACGCCTGTACGTCTACAAGGTGATCGCCGACCGGCTGATCTATTTGCACCTGGACAGCGACCGCGACCACACGCCGTTTGTTTCCGACAAGGCAGGTCGGCCGCTGGCCAAGAATCCGCTTAAGGATCCGCGGGTGCGCAAGGCCTTGTCCAAGGCGATTAACAGAACGGCGATCGTCGACAAGGTCATGGAAGGCGAAGCCGTCGCGTCGGGACAATTGCTAGCCGACGGGATGTTCGGAACGACCAAGAACCTGAAGGTCGAGCCGTACGATCCCGAGGGCGCGAAGAAACTCCTCGCGGAGGCAGGTTATCCCGACGGATTCGGCCTGACCATCCATTCGCCGAACAATCGTTACGTCAACGATGCCAAGATCGCACAAACCGTTGCGCAAATGCTGACCCGAGTCGGTATTGCAAGCAAAGTCGAAGCAATGCCATCGGCGACTTTTTTTTCGCAGGCGACCGACCTCAAATTCAGCTTCATGTTACTGGGCTGGAGCTCGGGCACCGGCGAAGCGTCGAGCCCGCTCAAGGCGCTGCTTGCGACCTACAACAAGGACAAGGGGTTCGGTACGGCCAACCGTGGACGCTATTCCAACGCAAAGGTCGATGCGCTGCTCGAGGATGCGCTCGCCACCGTCGACGATCCCAAGCGCGAAGCGGTCTTGCAACGCGCGACCGAGCTTGCAATCAACGACACCGGAATTATCCCTTTGCATTTTCAGGTGAATCTTTGGGCAACGCGCAACGGCATCACGTACCTTCCGCGCACCGACGAGAATACCTTGGCGCACAAGTTCCGGCCGGCGCCGAAATAGGCGGCGCGGTCAGCGCAGCGTCAGCCGTCGCGAACGATCAACTGCTCCAGCTCGCCGACTATCGGCGTCGCCGCGTCGATGCCCACTCGCTTGCCCAACGCCTTGGCGAAATCCGGCAGCAGATCGAGCAGGTCGCGCAGATTGCCGGCGCGCTGCAAGCGCATCATCATGATGTACCCTCTGAAGCCGAGGTGTTGGTTCGACGCCGCCTTCGGAGCGCGAAGAGCGTGCCCTATCGCTATAATGATCGCCACCGGGGGATGCGATGCCTGTCGCGAGGGGACGCAATACGCGCACGCGTAGTGTGGCGCAGAGCTTTGTGGAATAATCGACTGGCAACGCTTTAGTCTGCCATGCTCAATGAAACCCTGCTCGCCGCGCTCGGCGAAATTCTTCCGCCATCCGCACTTCTTACCGCCGGGGAGGACACGCGGCCTTATGAATGCGATGGCCTGACGCTTTTCCGGGCGCAGCCCCTCGCGGTGCTTCTACCGGAAAACGAAGCGCAGGTCGTCGAGATTCTGAAAATCTGCCACGCAGCACGATTGCCGGTCGTCGCGCGCGGCGCCGGAACGGGGCTTTCCGGCGGGGCAACACCCAACGACGACGGCGTGGTCCTGTCGCTCGCCAAGTTCAAGCGCATCCTCGCCATCGATCCCCTCGCGCGCACCGCGGTGCTGCAGCCCGGCGTGCGCAATCTGGCCATTTCGGAAGCCGTTGCGATCCACGGGCTCTTCTACGCTCCCGATCCTTCATCGCAGATCGCGTGCACCATTGGTGGCAATGTCGCCGAGAATTCCGGCGGCCTGCACTGTCTCAAGTACGGGCTCACCGTGCACAACGTCCGCCGGGTGCGAGCAGTGCTTATCACCGGCGAGATTGTGGAATTCGGCGGCGATGCGCTCGATTGCGCCGGCTACGATCTGCTCGCACTGATCAACGGATCGGAGGGCTTGCTGGCGGTCATCACCGAGGTGACCGTGCACCTGACGCCCAAACCGCGGGAGGCAAAGGTCATCCTCGCCGCGTTCGACGACATGACCAAGGCGGGAGAGGCGGTGGCGGCAATCATCGCCGCGGGCATCATTCCGGCGGGCCTCGAAATGATGGACCGGCTTACCATCAGCGCGGTCGAGCCATTCGTGCATGCCGGCTACCCGCTCGACGCCGAGGCGGTCCTTCTTTGCGAAGCCGACGGAGCCCCGGAGCAAGTGCAGGCCGAGGTCGACGAGATGCGCGCATTGCTCGAAGGCAATGGCGCGACTCGCATTGAAATATCGCAGAGCGAGGCACAGCGGCTCCGCTTGTGGTCGGGGCGCAAGGCGGCATTTGGCGCCGCAGGCAGGATCTCGCCCGACTATTACTGCATCGACGGAACGATCCCGCGGCGCTCGATCGCGCCGGTGTTGACGCGAATCGCCGAGCTGGGAAGGGAATTCGGGCTGCGCTGCATGAATGTCTTCCACGCCGGAGACGGCAACTTGCATCCGCTGATCCTGTTCGACGCCAATTGTCCGGGCGACGTGGAGAAGACCGAGGCGTTTGGAGAAAAAATTCTGGAGCTGTGCATCGAAGTCGGCGGCACGATCACCGGCGAGCACGGCGTTGGACTCGAAAAGATCGGCGGGATGTGCGTCCAGTTCGCGTCCGCTGAGCTCGAATGGTTCCACGCGATCAAGCATGCCTTCGACGAGGGCGGCCTGCTGAATCCCGGCAAGGCGGTGCCGGCGCTCTATCGCTGCGCCGAAATGGGCCGGATGCACGTGCACCGCGGCCAGCTGCCCCACCCCGACTTGCCGCGTTTCTGAACAAGGCGGGAAGGATCGACATGAAGACCGAGACCAGACAAGACCCCGACATCGTTGCCGAGCTGGTGACACGGCTCTCGGGTGACTTCGGCGAACGCGCGGTGACCACGCACGCGGTGCGCGAGCACCACAGCCACGGCGAAGGTCTTGCCGACGCCGCGCTGCCCGACGTGGTCGTGTTCCCCCACTCGAACGAAGAGGTCGCGTCGATCGTGCGCCTGTGCCATCTTGCACGCGTGCCGGTGATCGCCTTCGGCGTCGGGACGTCGCTCGAAGGCCACGTCGCCGCGCTCTATGGAGGCGTCTGCGTCGACCTGTCGCAGATGAACCGCGTGCTCGAAGTCAATGCCGAGGATCTCGACTGCCGCGTCCAGGCCGGGGTCACACGCGAGCAGCTGAACGCGGAGCTCAAAGGCACGGGCCTCTTTTTCCCGATCGATCCAGGCGCCAACGCCACCATCGGCGGAATGGCCGCGACACGTGCGTCGGGAACCAATGCAGTCCGATACGGAACGATGCGCGAGAATGTGCTCGGGCTGACCGTGGTGACGGCAGATGGGCGCATCGTCAAAACCGGTGGACGCGCGCGCAAGTCCAGCGCCGGCTATGACCTGACGCGCCTGTTTGTCGGCGCCGAGGGAACGCTCGGCGTCATCACCGAAATCCAGTTGCGTCTGTACGGCGTTCCCGAGGCGATTCAGGCAGCGGTCTGCCAGTTTCCCGATCTTGCCAGCGCGGTCAATACCGTCATCATCGCCATGCAGACCGGAATCAGCGTGGCGCGCATCGAGTTGCTGGACGAAGTCCAGATGGAAGCAAGCATCCGATACTCGAAGCTCGAGGGATTTGCCGCCAAGCCGACGCTATTCTTCGAATTTCACGGCTCGGAGGCCGGTGTGCGCGAGCAATCGGTGGCGATGCAGGCCGCCAGCGACGAGTTCGGTGGCAGCGCCTATCAGTGGGCGACGAAAACCGAAGACCGGACGCGTCTGTGGAAGGCTCGTCACGACGCGTATTACGCCGCGCTGGCATTCAGGCCGGGCATGACCAGTTTCGCCACCGATGCCTGCGTCCCGATTTCGAGGCTTGCCGATTGCATCCTCGAGACCAAGGTCGACGTCGAGAAGAGCGGTTTGACGGCGCCCATTCTGGGACATGTCGGCGACGGGAACTTCCATCTCGTCGTTCTGTTCGACGGTGCCGATCCCGCGCAGCGCGAACGCGCCGAGGCCCTGGCCAAAGGCGTCAGCATGCGCGCGATCTCGATGGGCGGCACATGCACCGGCGAGCACGGCATCGGCTGGCACAAGCTGGACGTTCTGGCGCAGGAGCACGGCGAAGCGGTCGATCTGATGCGGATGATCAAGCGCGCGCTCGACCCGCGCGACATCATGAACCCCGGCAAGACCGTTCCGCTATGAGGGGCACCGGTCCAAGCACGCCGCTCCGATCGGCGACCGCCGGCGACGGCGCTTCGCCATGGGGCACGTGACTCGCGCATGTATACGCTTTACATCGGCAACAAGAACTACTCGACCTGGTCGCTTCGCGCATGGGTGCTGATGAAGACGGCCGGCATCCCGTTTCGCGAGCAACGCCTGCCGCTCTACGAGGCCGATTCGAGCGCGCGAATCCGGGCGCACTCTCCGTCAGCGAAGGTTCCCTGCCTGCACGACGGGCCGGTGGTGGTATGGGATTCGCTGGCGATCGCGGAGTACCTTGCCGAGCGCCACCCCGGATTGTGGCCCGCCGACAGCATAGCGCGCGCCTGGGCGCGTTCGGCCGCGGCAGAGATGCACTCCGGATTCAGCAACCTGCGCAACGAGCTCGGCATGAATCTGCGGCTCTCCGAGACGCGCGTTCCTTCCCCCGCCGTCGCGGCCGAGATCGAACGCATCAGCGCCATTTGGCGCGAGGGCCGGCAGCGCTTCGGTGGAGGCGGTGATTTTATTTGCGGCTCGTTTGGCATTGTCGATGCGTTCTATTGCCCGGTTGCACTCCGGTTCCTGTGTTATGGCGTCGCCCTTACCGAGGAATGCGCGGAGTATCAACGGCATTTGGTCGCGCTGCCGGCGATGCAGGAGTGGCTCGCGGACGCGATGCGCGAGTCCGAGCATATCGCCCGCTTCGATGCTCCGCTGATGCAGGGACAGCAGCAGTGAACGGAATGCGCTTCGAATGAGCGACGTCATCGGCGCCTGGCGCGATCGTGTACGCGCCGCTGCCGCCGGCAACGAGCCTTTGCGCATCGTCGGCGGAGGCAGCAAGGATTTCTACGGCCATCAGCTCGTGGGTGGCATTTTCGGCACTACTGCGTATTCAGGGATCCAGGACTATGATCCGACCGAGCTGGTTATTACCGCCCGTTGCGGCACGCGGCTCACGGAAATCGAACACGCGCTTGCCGAGCGCGGTCAGATGCTCGCGTTCGAACCGCCGCATTTTGGCGCCGCCGCGACGCTCGGCGGCTGCATCGCCGCCGGCTTGTCCGGCCCGCGGCGCCCGCATGGAGGCGCGGTTCGCGATCACATGCTCGGCGTGAGGGTGTTGGACGGTCGGGGCGATGAGCTTTCGTTCGGTGGCCGGGTCATGAAGAATGTTGCCGGATTCGATGTCTCGCGACTCATCGCCGGCTCGCTGGGCACGCTGGGCATCATCCTCGAAGCGTCTTTGAAGTGCATGCCTTTGCCGCGGGCAGAGAAGACGCTTGCGTTCGACCTGCCGGTCGACGAGGCACTGCGCAAGATCAACGAGTGGAGCGCGTTGCCGCTGCCGTTATCAGCGAGCTGCTGGCTCGGTGATCGGCTTTATGTGCGCCTGTCAGGCGCCTCCAGCGCCGTAAGCGCCGCCCAGGGTTGCCTGGGGGGCGAAGAAACCGAAGACGCCCCGGCGTTCTGGCGCGCCATACGCGAACAGCAGCATGATTTCTTCCAGGTCGCGTGCCGCGCACCGTTGTGGCGGCTGTCGGTGCGCTCCACCGCGCCGTACGCCGATTTTGGCAGCGACCAGATGATCGAATGGGGCGGTGCATTGCGCTGGATATGCGCGGAGCCCGACGAAAGCGGAGAGCGCCTGAGAGCGTGGGCGAAGGATCACGGTGGCCACGCGACGCTCTTTCGATCCGCGGACAAGTCCATGGGAGCGTTCCACGCGCTTAGCCCCCCGTTGCTCGCGCTGCATCAGCGGCTCAAGACGGCGCTCGACCCGATCGGGATCTTCAACCGTCGTCGCATGTACGCGGAGTTCTGAGCGTGGAAACGCATTTAGCCGATTTCGTCAGGGACACCGCGGATGGACGCGACGCGGACGCGATTCTGCGCGCCTGCGTTCATTGCGGTTTCTGCACGGCGACGTGTCCGACTTACCAATTGCTAGGCGATGAGCTCGACGGTCCGCGCGGGCGCATTTATCTGATCAAGCAGTTGCTCGAAGGAGCGGACATCACCGCCAAGACGCAGCTGCATCTGGACCGCTGCCTGACTTGCCGCAACTGCGAAACCGTGTGTCCCTCTGGCGTGCGCTACGGCAGGCTGGTCGAGATCGGGCGCCGGCTGGTCGATGAGAGAGTGCGGCGTCCGGCCGGCGAACGCGTATGGCGCTGGCTATTGCGCAAGGGCTTGAGTCATCGCTCGCTGTTTGCATTCGCGCTCGGCGCAGGAAGGCTGGCACGTCCGCTCTTGCCGGCGTCGCTCGCGGCCAAGGTGCCGCTGGCGCGCGCGGTGAAATCCTGGCCGCCGCCGCGCCACGCGCGGAAAATGCTCGCGCTCACCGGTTGCGTGCAGCCGGTTTTGGCGCCGAATATCGATGCGGCGCTGGCGCGCGCACTCGATCGAGTGGGTATCTCGCTGCTTCTTGCCTCCCAAGACGGCTGCTGCGGCGCGATCAGCGAGCATCTCGGCGCGCGCGAGGAAGCGGCGACTTTCGCGCGCCGGAACATCGACGCCTGGTGGCCGCACATCGAGAAGGGTGCGGAGGCGATCGTCGTGACCGCGAGCGGGTGCGGCGTGACCGTCAAGGATTACGGACATTTGTTGCGCGACGATCCGGAATACGTCGACAAGGCAAAGCGAGTAGGTCAGCTCGCCCGCGATCCGGTCGAAGTGATCGCAGACGAGTGGAAACGCTTCGCGCCACTGGTGGCGATGGACCATGGCCCGCAGCGGGTCGCCTTTCACTCGCCGTGCACGCTGCAGCATGGGCAGCAGCTCAACGGGCGGGTAGAGGAGATTCTCGAGGCGATAGGCCTCGAGCTTGCGCCGGTCGCCGACGCGCACCTTTGCTGCGGCTCCGCAGGCACTTATTCAATCCTGCAGCCGGTGTTGTCACAACAACTGAAGATCAACAAGCTAGAGGCGCTCGAGGCATCGCAGCCTGACCTGATCGCGACCGCGAACATTGGCTGCCTCAGCCATCTCTCGAGCGGCACGCAGCGGCCGGTGCGTCACTGGGTGGAGATTTTTGACGCGCGCCTGCGCGACCGCTCATGATCCAGGCAAGGCGCGCTTGCCGGGCGGATTATCGGCGGCTCTTGGCGATACCCACCCGGTGGATGGACAACGATACCTACGGGCACGTCAATAACGTCGCCTATTACTCGTATTTCGACACCGTCGTCAACGAACATCTGATTCTTGAAGGCGGTCTCGATATTCGCGCCGGGCCGGCGATGGGGCTGGTCGTCGAAACGCGGTGTCTTTTTCACCGGCCACTATCCTTCCCGCAGATTATCGACGCCGGATTGCGCGTCGACAAGCTGGGCAATTCCTCGGTGACCTACGATATCGGCTTGTTTGAGCAGGGCGCGGATGCGCCCGCGGCAACGGGCTACTTCGTTCACGTCTGGGTCGAACGCTCGACGCGGCGGCCGACGCCGATACCCGACGCCATTCGTGCAGCGTTGGCCTCGCTGCTGGTCGTGCACAAGAACTGATGGGCGTGACACTCAAACCGCGTGGCTTTGCGTTGATCGCGGCTTCAGGCGCAAGCGGACGTTTCGGACCGATCAAGGATCGGTAAGCGTGCTGCGGCCGGCGAAGGTCACGCGCGCGCATGTGCCGCCACCCTCGCGCGACAGCAGCTCGAACCTTGCCCCGTGAAGCCGTGCGATGCGCTCGACAATCGCGAGCCCGAGCCCCGCGCCGGCACCGCCAGTGCGCGCAGGCTCGCCTCGCGTGAAAGGTCGCTTCAGGTGCTCGACCTGATCCGCCGCAATGCCCGGCCCACGATCGGCAACTTCGAGCACCGCGGACCGGCCGTCGGCGCGCGTGGCGACGTCGACCGGAGGAGCACCGTAGCGCAGGGCGTTATCGATCAGGTTGGCGATCAGTCGCGACATCGCGGTTGAGCTAAGCGGCAAGGGCCGCAGCTCGCCGCGGCTGAAACGGACCTCGTTTCCGGCCTTCTGGTAGCGCTCGACCGCCGACGCGACGATGTCATTGAGTTCCCGCATCTCCGGCGGGGCCTGGCGGTTGTCGCGCGCAAATTCGAGAAATTGACCGATAATCTTGTCCATCTCGGCGATGTCGGAGATCATTCCTTCGTGCGTAGAGGCATCGTTGGCACCGACCTCGATGCCGAGCCTTAAGCGAGCCAGCGGCGTCCGCAAGTCATGCGACACGCCCGCGAGCAGCAGCGCGCGATCCTCGTCAGCTTGACGGAGCTTGGCGAGCATCTGGTTGAAGCCGCGGTTCAGGCTTGCGATTTCGGAAGGTCCGGTTTCGGGCAGCGGCGGTGGCAGCTTGCCCTCGCCGACGTGGGCCACGGCATCGTTGAGCTGCCACAGCGGGCGCGCGAGGTAGCGGGCGAAGAAATAAGCGCTGGCGAGGAGCACCGCGAGCGCGATCAAGCTCCATCCCAGCGCCCGCGACTGGACTTCGTCCGCGGGCCGGGGCGGAAGTTGAAACCCGGCCCAGTAGGCGTTTTCTCCCGCCTGCAGCTTGATCCACAGAAGCTGCAGGCGCGGTTGAATACGCAGATCCGTCTCCGGACCCAGTTCGGCTTTCAGGCGCGCCAGCAGTTCGACCAGCAGACGGTTTTGCGGCGGTCCGCCGATGAAGCGGCGCTCTTCGTCCGGGACGATACGTGCCTGGTAGGCGTCGCCGAACCTGGCAAGTGTGGCTGCGGTCGATTTGGGGTCCGCGGTCGCGAGCGCGGCGCGCAATGCCTTGAGCTGAACGATCTTGGTGTCGCCGAACTGGCGCGAAAGCAGGGCCGCGCGATCCTGACGGAAGAGAAAGATCGCGGTCGCCTGGCTGATCAGTATGACCAGCAGCAGCAACAGCGCGAGGCGGCCGAACAGCGACCGCGGCCAGAGAGTCAAGTGCCGACCTTGTCGCTGGTCGACGCCGCGTCGGGAGCCTGGTCGGGCACGAACACATAACCGAAGCCCCACACGGTCTGAATATAACGCGGCGATGATGGATTCGCTTCGATGAGCTTGCGCAACCGCGACACCTGCACATCGATGGCGCGATCGAACACATCGTGGTCGCGTCCGCGGGCAAGGAGCATTAGTTTTTCACGAGCCAGCGGCTGCCGGGGGTGGCTCGCGAGCACCTTGAGCAAACCGAACTCGCCAGTCGTCAATGCAATTGCCTCACTGCCGCGCATCAGCTCTCGCGTGCCCAGGTCCAGGCGATACGGTCCAAACGCAATTTGCCCATCGGCTCCAGGCGCGCCGGGCGCGAGCCGTTCGGTCTGGCGCCGAAGCACCGCGTGAATGCGGGCTACCAATTCGCGCGGATTGAAGGGCTTCGGCAGGTAATCGTCGGCACCCATTTCCAGGCCGACGATGCGATCGACGTCCTCACCCTTGGCGGTCAGCATGATGACCGGCACCGTTTCGCCGGCGGCCCGCAGGCGCCGGCACACGGCGAGCCCGTCTTCTCCGGGAAGCATGAGGTCCAGCACCAGTAGATGCGGCGGGTCGCGTTGCAGCTTTTTGTCGAGATCTCTGGCGTCGGGAAGCGCCTGGACCTGAAAGCCCTGTTCGGTCAGATAGCGGACCAGCAAATCGCGCAGTCGCGGATCGTCGTCGATTACCAGAATTTTCGGGTTGACCTGTTTCATCGCGTTTCGTCGTAGTCGACCAGATCGCGAAAAAGCGACCGGCGTTGTCTCGAATTGTAACGCCCGCCGCTGCGCGTAATGATTGGTTACACAAGCGCAAGACGATGGCGCGGTGAAATGGTCATAATCGGTCCAGGGAGTCCGCATGTCAGGCGTTATCCGCATGCGGCAATGCCTGCAGCAAAGAGGCAGCTATGGTTCGAAACGTGTGCCGTGCCTTGCGGCGCGGTTTTGTCTACCGATATCTGAACGAAAGGTTTGACCGATGAAACGCAAACTGTTCGCCCTCATCTTCGCGGTCGGATTTGCCGGTATCGCGTTGCAGGCCTGGGCTCAGGCGCCCGGACACGGGATGCACGACCCCATCGCGGTGCTGCAGCGGATTCAGGCGAAGCTCAATCTCAATACTTCTCAGCAGCAGCAATGGGACGCCGCGGTCGCGCAAAGCAAGACCGCACACGAGGCCATGCGCGCCAATTTCCAACAGCTCAAAGCGGCAACCCAGGCCGAGCTTGCCAAGGCCGATCCGGATCTCGCGGCGCTTGCCTCACTTTCCGATCAAGTGCAGCAGCAGAACATCGCGCAGCGAAAGCAGGCGCGTACGGCGTGGCTCGCGCTTTATGGCACCTTTTCCGCCGAGCAGAAGGCGACGGTGCGCGACGCTATCAACGCGAGGATGGCTCGCATGGACGCGTTTCGCCAGCGCATGCACGATCTACATCCGGGCTGACGACCGGGAGTCGCGGCCGACGATTGTTTTTTAGCCCGTCTTCCGGGCCGGCTCTCCAACCCAGCCCCACGATTTGGGGTTGGGTTTCTTTTTTGCCATGACTGCATCGTGGGCCCGCAGCGATCCCGCTGTGTACTGCGCGGCGCATTGGCCGACGAACGGCAGTTGCAGCGCCGCGCCAATGGTGGATAATGCTGTTGTCATAAGGAACCGAGCAAGTGTTTTGGCGGATGCCAGTCACGTCTCCACTGGCGTCCGTGCTGCAATCGCGGACCGGGTTTAACCCCCCGACCTTAACCGGTCATCCCGAACCCGGTCTGTCCTCCAGCGCCTCTCATCATCGAGGCGCTTTTTTTTTGTCGTGTCGGCAACATTACCGTGTGCTAGGCGCGTTCGACCGCAATCGCCTCATCACCGGGCATCAGAAGCCTTGCGACCAGGAGGTGCAATTCCTGCGGCAGCACGGGCTTCAGCAACACATGCAGAGATGACTCGCGCATCGCCGAGATCGCTTCCGTCGAGGAGTCGCCGCTGATCAGCATCGCGGGAATATTCACGCCCAGCTCGTGACGCAGCAGCGCTACGGCGTCGGTGCCCAAGGCGCCGCCACCCAGCCGGTAATCGGCGACGATCAGATCGGGATAGCGGCCGCATTCGCCCAACGCGGTCAGCATATCCTTGCCGGAGCTGGCGCCGACGACCACGGCGCCTGATTCTGCCAGCCACGCGCGCATGCCTTCGACGATCGTGAGCTCGTCATCGATCACCGCAATGAGCGCCCCATCGAAGGTCGGACTCGATGACGCGACGGCAGTTGCAACGCCTTGCGCGGCATCCGGCATTGCCCGGGGCACCAGAATGGAAAATCGCGATCCCCGGCCGGGCGTGGATTCGACCTCGAGTGGGTGGTGGAGGAGCGCGGCGAGGCGGCGGATGATGGCCAGACCGAGGCCCATGCCTTGTCTGCCACGACGCCCTTCGGCGTCAACCTGATAGAACTCGTCGAAGATGTGCTCGCGTTCCACTGCCGCAATGCCTATGCCGGAATCGCAGACGTCGATCGCGAGAAAGGCTCCGCGGCGACGCACACCGAGCACGGCGCCACCGCGCTCGGTGTAGCGCACCGCGTTCGACACCAGGTTGAAAAGGATACGCTCGAGCAGCAGCGGGTCGCTGTCGACCCAGGCGCGTGTCGCAACGACGGACAGGCGCAAGCGCCTCGTGGCCGCGACGGCCGCGAACGCGGCCTCGACACGGCCGAACAGCGGCGCAAGAGGGAATGCGCAACGCACCGGCTCGACTGCGCCGGCGTCGAGCTTGGAGATATCCATCATGGCGCTGAACAGGCGCTCCAGCGCATCGACCGAGGCGTTGATATTGCCGACGACGCCGCGAAGCTCGGGCTCGCGCACCTTCGCCGCCAGCGCCGAAACGAAAAGTCCAAGCGCGTGCAGTGGTTGCCGCAGGTCATGGCTCGCGGCGGCGAGAAATTGGGTCTTGCCGCGATTGGCCGCTTCGGCGGTCGCGCGAGCGTGATCCGCCGCCGCGGTCTGCGCTTGGAGCTCGCCGATCAGGTCGACGTTTTCGTAGCGGATCGCGAGCGACTGGGTGAGGACGTTGTTCAGGTTATGACCGAATCCGAGAATGAACGCGAGCACCACCAGCATCACCGCGGCGATAAAAGCGTGAAGCTGATCGCCTTCCATGGTCACCCGAACGATGAGCGGAACCAGGGCCGGCAGCACGAAGCCGTAAAAGGAAGGCTTGTAAACAGCAATGAGATTGACGCCTCCAAGGATCACGCCGAAGAGGCAAACGATGAGCAGCGCCTGATGGCCCGGATCACCGGGCACGAACAGCACCACGCCGGCGACGCCCCAGAGCGCTCCGGCGAGCAGCGAACCGACCGCCGAGGCGCGGCCCCATTGCGCTCGGCGCAAGGGCTCGGGAGCGGCGGCACGATAGCGACGCACCAGCCACAGGCGCCACGCCTGGTTGAGGACGATGGCGCCCATCCACGCCGCGAACAACCGCGGCGCGACGGTGCCCCACATCACGGTGATGAGTATGGTTGCGCCGAGGACCATCGAGCCCGTCGCGACCGGCCACTGCGTGAACAGCGTCGCGATCTGATCGGCGCGGGCGCGCTGCAAGAGCCGCGGCGCCAGCGCGGTGGGAGACGGCATACCGGTGCGCCGGTCGGCTTAGCGGGCGCGGGCGACGGATGTCTCGAGGCGCACGCCTCGGCGCGCGAGCTCGATCACCACCTGCGTCCGGTTGTGGACATTGAGCGCTCGCAGGATGGCGCTGACATGAACCTTGATCGTCCCTTCCGAGAGACTCAAGTCGCGGCAGATGAGCTTGTTCGGCTTGCCCTGCACCAGCAGCTTGAGCACGTCGCCCTGTCGGGGTGTCAGGCCGAGATCCCGTGACTTGGTCCCTGTTCTTGGCCTGAAAGAACCGCCGCCGCTGTCGGAACACTCGACCGGCACGAAAACGCCGCCGGACAGAACCAGACGCAAGGCATCGACCAGGATATGCGCGTTGGCAGTCTTGGGAATGAAACCCATGGCGCCCAGGTCGAGCGCCAATTCAACGGTGGCCTTGTCGTATGTGGCCGACAAAACTAGCACCGGGATATCGGGCCAGTCACGGCGCAAGTCCGCGAGCAGATCGAAGCCGTCGCAGCCGGGAAGTGTCAGATCGAGCACCAGGAGATCGATGCCGGACGTTCGAGAAAGTGCCGCGTGCGCGGAAGACGCGTCGTGCGCCTGAATGAGCTCGAGCGACGCATCGAGCTCGGTCAGCACGTGCTTCAGCGCTTCCTGGATCAGCGGATGATCGTCGATCACCAGAATCTTCATCGTTCCCCCTAAAGGCGTGAAGAGCGGACTCGGCAACGCCGGTCGCCTCAGGCCACTCTAGGCGCACGCCTCGGGACGTCAACTGTAGGAAATGACAGGTTGCCTGATGGCGCTGCGCGCGGCGGCCTCACCGTACTACACAGGCGAACTCCGCTTCCCGCTGCGCGTCACTCCGCTTCCGGCGCTTCATTTCGCTTCGATCCAAGTCAGCGCGAATCGGTGCGCGGTCACGGCAAATGGCACCAACCGGTGGCGACAAGCGCCGTACTCTTGTGCTCTGAAGTAAACAAACCCCGATTGGCCGCTTGCGCGGTAAGGGCCGCGGGCCGATCAGAATTGGCGCGCGATCGGCGCGTCGGCGCTCGATCAGCCCGGGATCGAGGCAGCGACGGCGACTACCTCACCCGCTTGCGCATTGCTGCGAAGCCCGCGATAGCCAGGAGCGCGGCAAGCATGACCATCGCCCACTCGGAGAGGGTGGGGATGCCGCCGGCCACGGATGCAGTGCAACTAGGGATGGTAATTGTATTGGCATCTGTCGTGACTGTTCCGCCAAATGCCAGGGCTCTGCCCGTCAAGTTTGCAAAATGTCCTATCGTGATACCAGCAGCATCAAGGATATTTCCCACGAACGTAGGTGTCAGTGATAGCGCAGCGTTTGCTCCCAGTGTTGTAGCGCCGACCGGAGCCCAAAATACATCGGAAGCGCAGGCGCCACCCGCCAACACAACCCTGGAATTGGCTCCTGTATTGAGCGCCCCGCCTGGCCTGAAGACGTAAACGCCGGCGCCATTGAGGGTCACTGTCGTGGATAAGGTGACATTCATTGCGCCACCGCTGGAATAACAACCAGGAGGGATCGTTCCAGGTGGATTAGACCCAATGACTACCGAGTCCAGAGCAATCGCCCCAGCGCCGAGAGATGTACAGGGTTGACCAAGCAGATTCGCCAAGGCGAAGCCTTGATCCAACCCCGTTTGAGGAGGACAAGGCGTAACGGTTCCGCCGGTAATGGTTAGAGGCGGTGTTGTGGGTCCGGTAGTAAAACAAACAGCTCCGTTGATAATGGTTTGCGGCGCGGTGTTGGAATTGGTAAAGGTGCTGGAAACGACACCATATGTGCTGGTCGATCCAAGGCTTGGCGCGGTCGCGGCCCATGTTGCGTCGCTTTGCGCCAATGAGAGAAGCGCAACAAGTCCAGCGCTTGCCAGCAAGCCTGAATATTGTTGACCGAACCTCGAGAACCTGCGCAGTCTTGGATCGCCTTTCATACGCCTCCCTTTTCCCGCTGGGCATGAAATGTCCGGCCATCCTAGCAGCCGGCGATAGCGGGGGTCAACGCCGCCCGATTGGCGGTAGTGGTTAAGTTTAACTAGACCACTACCCGATTGGCCTCTCCCGGGAAGAAGAGTCGATACATTAGAAAATCGCAACATTGTTGTATTTCTGCCAATAAGCAAACCGCGACTGGCCGCTCGCGTGGTATCGGGCCCTAAGGTACTCTCCTGTCTCAAGCCGCCTCGGCGGCAGACACGTCCCGGTCATGCTCGTCTACATCATTCGCCGCAGCCTCCAGGCCGTACTGGTGATGTTCGTCATGTCGGTGCTGGTGTTCGTCGGCGTGTACGCGATCGGCAATCCGATCGACATCCTCATCAACCCCCAGGCCGATCAGAACGAGCGCGAGCGCGCGATCGTCGCGTTGGGGCTCGATCAGCCGCTCTGGACACAATACGCAAAGTTCCTACTCGGCGCGCTCCATGGGGACCTTGGCCGCTCGTTCGTTCACAGCACCTCGGCGCTCGGATTGATTCTGGAGCGCATGCCGGCGACGCTGGAATTGGCCATCGTCGCCATGCTGATCGCGATCGTGCTTGGGCTCCCGCTCGGGCTTCTGGCCGGCCTCAAACCGAACTCGCTCACTGGTCGGTCGATCATGGCCGGATCGATCCTGGGGTTCTCGCTGCCGACATTCTGGGTCGGCTTGATGTTGATCATGGTCTTTTCGGTGATGCTCGGCTGGCTGCCGTCGAACGGACGCGGGCCGACCACGCTGCTGTTCGGCATTCCGGTGAGCTTCACCTCGATCGAGGGCTGGCGGCACTTGATCCTGCCGGCGACCAACCTCGCACTGTTCAAGCTGGCATTGCTGATTCGGCTAACGCGCGCGGGAACGCGCGAGGCATTGCTTCAGGATTACGTGAAATTCGCCCGCGCCAAGGGTCTTAGCAACGCGCGCGTCATCGGCGTGCACGTGCTTCGCAATATCTTGATTCCCATCGTCACCGTCATCGGTCTGGAATTCGGGTCGGTAATCGCCTTTGCCATCGTCACCGAAACCGTATTTGCGTGGCCCGGCATGGGCAAGCTGCTGATCGACTCGATCAATCTTCTCGACCGGCCGATCATCGTTGCCTATCTGCTGGTGATCGTATTCATGTTCATCTTGATCAACCTGTTCGTCGACGTTCTCTATTCGGCGCTCGACCCGCGGGTGCGCCTGACGGAGAGCAAGGGCTGATGGCGACGGAAGAGACGCCGTTCCAGCGCATCGTGAGCGACTTCGTCGCCAATCCGGTCGCGGTGTTCGGCTTGGCGCTGCTGGCGATCGTGATGCTCACCGCGATCTTCGCGCCGCTGATTTCACCGCAAAACCCGTACGACCTGGCGCAGCTGGACGTGATGGACAGCCGCCTGCCGCCGGGTTCGCCGTCGCCGACCGGCGGCACCTTCTGGCTCGGCACCGACGATCAGGGACGCGACATGCTGTCGGCGATTTTTTACGGCCTGCGCATCAGCCTCTCCGTCGGTGTGATCGCGACGGTGATCGCGCTGGCGATCGGGCTCGCTTTGGGACTGATTGCCGCCTATTTCGGTGGCAGGATCGAGACCGTCATCATGCGTATCGCCGACATCCAGCTGTCATTTCCGGCGATCCTGATCGCATTGATTCTGCTTGCCGTGCTCGGGCAGGGAATGTTCAAGATCATCGCCGCGCTGGTGACGGTGCAATGGGCATACTACGCGCGGACAGTGCGCAGCGCCGCGCTGGTCGAGAAGCGCAAGGAGTACATCGAGGCCGCGCGCTGTCTCGCGCTGGCGCCGCCTCGCATCGTCTTTCGCCATCTGCTGCCGAACTGCCTGCCGCCGCTAATCGTGGTCGCGACGGTCCAGGTTGCCGCCGCCATCGCGCTGGAAGCGACGCTGTCATTCCTAGGCCTCGGACTGCCGATCACCGAACCCTCGCTCGGCCTGCTGATCGCCAACGGCTATCAATACTTACTCTCCGGCAAATACTGGATCAGCTTTTTCCCGGGCGTCGCCTTGTTGCTGACGATCGTGAGCATCAACCTGGTCGCCGACCAGATGCGCGACGTGCTCAACCCGAGGCTGCAACGATGACTCCGGCGGCGGACCCGCTGCTCGACGTGGAAGGACTTTGCACCCGCTTCTTTACCAAGGCGGGCGTGGTGAAAGCGGTGCAGGACGTGAGCTTCAGCGTCGGCCGCGGCGAGGTGCTCGGTCTGGTCGGAGAATCGGGCTCGGGGAAATCCATGACCGGCTATTCGATCATGGGCCTGATCGATCCGCCGGGCAGGGTCGTCGCCGGTCGCATTCTGTTCGACGGCCGCGACCTGTCCCGTTTGTCGGCGGAAGCGATGCGGCAGTTGCGCGGCAACCGCGTCGCGATGATATTTCAGGATCCGATGATGACCCTCAATCCCGTGCTGCGTATCGACGCGCAGATGGTCGAGACGATTCGCGCGCACGGCAGGGTATCGCATTCGGCCGCGCTGGAGCGCTCGCGCGAGGCGCTGGTCAGAGTCGGCATTTCGTCACCGGACGAGCGGCTCAAGGCCTACCCGCACCAGTTTTCCGGAGGGATGCGGCAGCGCGTTGCCATCGCCATCGCGCTTCTGAACGAGCCGGCGCTGATCATCGCCGACGAACCGACCACCGCGCTCGACGTCACGATTCAGGGACAGATCCTGTTCGAGATGCAAAAGCTCTCGCGCGAGACCGGTGCGGCGCTGATCTGGATCACCCACGATCTGTCGGTGATCGCGGGACTTGCCGATCGTATCTGCGTCATGTACGCCGGCCGCATCGTCGAGGAGGGCACTACCGACGACGTCCTGACCATGCCGCGCCATCCGTACACGCGAGGCCTGCTCGACTCGGTGCCGGCTAATACACCGCCGCACGAGCGGCTGCGTCAGATTCCAGGCATGACGCCATCGCTGCTCGAGCTTGGTACCGGATGCGCGTTCAGGTCGCGCTGTCCGCGCGCGCAGGCCGACTGCGAGCAGGACCCCGAAATGCGGCCGCTGGGTGGCATCGGCCAGGCGATGCGGTGCTTCCACCCGCTGGAGGCGCCTTGAGCCAGAACGCAGTCCAGAGCGAATCGCAGCCCGCGCTCGGTGGAGTGCCGCCGCTGATCGAGCTGCGGCAGGTCTCCAAGCGATTCGTGAAAGCGCTGGATGCCTCGATGCACATCGCGAACCTCTTTGGCGCCGGAATGCGCGAGGAGATCGTGCGCGCTGTCGATCATGTCGACCTATCGATTCGCCCACGAGAGGTCGTCGGTTTGGTGGGCGAGTCCGGATGCGGAAAATCGACGCTCGGCAGACTCGCGGTAGGGCTGCTTCCTTTATCGGAAGGCGAGCGTTTGTGGCAAGGAAAGGTGCTCGGCGGCGTTGCCCCGGTGGCGGCCCGTGAGCAGCAACTCAAGACGCAGATGATTTTCCAGGACTCCTACGCGTCGTTGAACCCGCGCATGCGCGTGGTCGATATCGTCGGCGAGGCGCCGGTCGTTCACGGACTCATCGGCACGCGGCAGCAGACCGAGTACGTCGGCCTGCAGCTCAACCGCGTCGGCATGGACCCGACGCTGATGCGGAGATTTCCGCATCAGTTTTCAGGCGGCCAGCGTGCTCGCATCGGCATCGCGCGCGCGTTGGCGGTCAAGCCGGAGTTCCTGGTCTGCGATGAATCGGTCGCCGCGCTCGACGTGTCGATTCAGGCGCAGGTGCTCAATCTGTTCATGGATCTGCAGTCGGCGTTGAGCCTTACGTATCTGTTCATCAGCCACGATCTCGGTGTCGTGCAGCACATCAGCGACCGCGTCGTCATCATGTACCTCGGACGCGTCGTCGAGTCGGGCCCGACCGCGAAGCTGTTCGCCGCGCCCAATCATCCGTACACGCAGGCCTTGCTTGCCGAGGTCGGGAAGGTCAAGCCAAAGAAACGCGTTTTCGTGCCGATCAAGGGCGAGATTCCGTCTCCGCTCGCGCCGCCTTCAGGATGTCATTTTCATCCCCGGTGTCCCTACTCGATGGCGAAATGCAAGGAGGTCGCGCCGCCGCTCCAAGAGATCGCGCCGGAGCGCTGGTCGGCTTGTTTTCTCAACGACGTGGCCTTGCCGTGAGCGACGCAGTCAGGCGACACGACCCCGCGGGCCAGCCGATCCCGCTGGTGCTCGACTCGCCGCACAGCGGGACGGTGTATCCGGATGATTTCGATCATCTGCCGCCGCGCGATATCGTGCGGCAGGCGGAGGACACGCACGTCGAGGTCCTGTACGCGGCGGCGCCAGCCATCGGCGCGACGCTGATCGAGGCGCTTTTTCCTCGCGCCTACATCGATCCCAACCGTCATCGCTTCGATATCGATTCCGAATTGCTTGCCGATGCGTGGACGGAGCCGATAACGCCCTCCCGCAAAACCGAGCTTGGCATCGGACTGGTGTGGCGCCTCGCGCACGGTGGCGTGCCCATGTACGCGCGCAAGCTCTCGGCGGCCGAGGTGCGGCGCCGAATCACGCATTTCTACGAGCCCTATCATGCCTGCGTCGCGGCGGCGCTCGACCAGAGGCATGCCGCGTTCGGTGCGGTGTGGCATATCAACTGCCACTCGATGCCCGCGGTCGGTGATGTGATGTCCGAGGATCCGGGTCGTTCGCGCGCCGATTTCGTGCTCGGGGACCGCGACGGGTCGACCTGCGCGCCGGAATTCACCGCCTTCGTGGCAAGAACGCTCCGTGGGCTCGGCTACGATGTCGCGATCAACGATCCCTACAAGGGCGTGGAGCTGGTGCGCAGGCACGGTCGTCCGGTGGAACAGCGCCACAGTCTGCAAATCGAAATCAATCGCAGGCTTTACATGGACGAATCGACGCTCGCCAGGCACTCCGGTTTCGACACCCTGCGATCGAATCTCCAGCGGCTACTGGAGGCGCTGCGCCAATTCGTGATCGATCGAACAGCAAGTCGCGCCATGAACCATTCGGTCTGACCAGGCATTGGTCTGGCCACTTGACCGCCTGCGGGTCGCTTGCTAACGTTGCGCCAGCCTCGCGCCGACCGGCGCTAGCCGGCGATGATGCTCGAGGCCATATCGGAGGAGTCATGTTGAATTTATTTCAACGCTGCCTTGCTGCAGCACTGCTCGCCCTGCTTGTCACCACCGCGCAAGCGGCGTATCCCGAACGGCCGATAACCTTGATCGTGCCATGGGGCGCGGGCGGGGGCACCGATGCGACGGCGCGCATTATCGGGGCACTGCTGGAAAAGGAGCTCGGGCAGCCGGTTAACGTCGTCAACCGAACCGGCGGCAGCGGCGTGGTGGGACACGCGGCGATCGCTTCTGCGCCCGCTGACGGATACACCATCGGCCTCATCACGGTCGAAATCAGCATGATGCACTGGCAGGGATTGACCGAATTGTCGGGCGCTTCGTACACGCCGATCGGTCTGGTCAACGCCGACCCCGCGGGCCTTCAGGTGCGCGCCGACGCCCCTTACAAGAACGTGAACGACCTGGTTGCGGCGATCAAGGCCAACCCGGGCAAGTTCAAGGCATCCGGAACCGGGCAGGGCGGCATCTGGCATCTGGCGATCGCGGGCATGCTTCAGGATATGAAAGTCGATCCTGCATCCGCGCCGTGGGTACCCTCGAATGGAGCGGCCCCGGGATTGCAGGATCTGGTTGCGGGCGGCGTCGAAATCGCTCCTTGCTCGCTCCCCGAAGCACGCTCGCTGATCGACGCCGGCAAGGTCAAAAGCCTGGCAGTCATGGCCGACAAGCGTGCCGCGCTCTATCCCAACGTACCGACGCTGAAAGAGGCGACCGGCAGCAACTGGACCATGGCTGCCTGGCGCGGGATCGCAGCTCCCAAAGGCGTGCCGGCCGACGTTCGGGACAAGCTGGTTGCGGCAATCAAGAAGATCGCCGCGGGCAAGGAGTACACCGATTTCATGACCCAGCGTGGCTTTGGCGTGATCTACGAAGGCCCGGACGAATTCGCGAAGTTCATGGCCAAGGCGGACGCCGATCTTGGCGCGACCATGAAGGCAGTCGGGATCGTTAAGTGACACGGATACCCAAAAGCAAGACGCGAAGCGTCGCAGCGATTGGAAACAGCCGTGTCATCCCCGCGAAAGCGGGGAGCCAGTGGCGTTAGGCCGGTTACGACACTGGAATCCCGCTTGCGCGGGAATGACGGCAGGGAGGGGATTGCCATTGCCCGCCCGGCTAGGTGCAATGCGCGACGCTGACTTCGCATGAAAATCAACGACGCCATCTGGGGTGCGCTGCTGTTGCTGCTGAGCGTAGCCATTCTCATTCACATCCAGAGCTTTCCCAACATACCCGGGCAAAACATCGGCCCGTCGCTGTTTCCCGGGTTCATCGCGGTCGCATTGGGAACCTGCGCGCTTATCTTGATCTTCACCGGGCTTGCTGCTCGCCGCCGCGGCGCCGGCGAAGCGCCATGGATAGGCACCGAGCCATGGATGCGCTCGCCGCGGCACATCCTCGCGCTCATGCTGGTCGTCGGTGTCAATGTCTTCTATATCCTTCTCGTCAACGTCCTCGGGTTCATTCCGACAGGAGTGATCTACCTTGCCGCGCTCTTCGCGGTATTCGGTGTCCGGATGCGCTGGATCCTTCCTCTCGCGCTGATCGTCACGCTGGTCATTCACTACAGCTTTTACAAGATGCTCAGGGTGCCGCTGCCGTGGGGCTTGCTGGAGAGATTCGCGTGGTGAACGTGGGCCTCCGCGGGGGATCGCGATGAGCGACGCCTGGATGCAGGCGTTCGTGCTGGTGTTCGACCCGTACAACCTTCTGGTCATGGTCCTGGCTTCGCTCTTCGGCCTGTTTGTCGGCGCCGTTCCCGGACTGACTGCCACCATGGCCACGGCATTGCTGGTCCCGGTGACATTCTTCATGGCGCCGATCCCGGCCATCGCGGCCATCGTTACCGCAACCGCGATGGCGATTTTTTCCGGCGATATTCCGGGCTGCCTGATGCGCATGCCGGGAACGCCGGCGTCGGCGGCCTATACCGACGAGGCGTATGCGATGGCGAAAAAGGGCCAGGCCGAAATCGCGCTCGGGGCAGGCCTGGTCTTTTCGGCGCTGGGCGGTCTGTTCGGCACGGCCGTATTGATGCTTGCCGCACCCGCGCTGGCCGAGTTCGCGTTGAAGTTCAGCTCGTTCGAGTATTTCTGGCTGGTGCTGCTCGGCTTGACGTGCGCGGTATTTATCACCTCCGACCGGCCGCTGAAGGGCTTTGTCACGCTGATGCTGGGACTTCTGGTGGCATGCGTCGGACTCAACAACCCGGCGGCGATTCCGCGCTTCACCTTCGGCAGCATTGAGCTCCTCGGCGGCATCGGCATGATTCCGATGATGATCGGCATGTTCGCGATCTCGGAGATCCTCCGTTACGCGGTCGACACCCATCCCCCACTCCGGATCGTCGACCAGCCGATCGGCAACGTGTTCAAGGGCATGTGGAAGCTGACCAAGAAGTACCCGGTGCAGATCCTGCGCGGCAACGCGGTGGGAACATTGATCGGCGCGCTGCCGGGTGCGGGCGCCGACATCGCGGCGTGGATCACTTACGCAATCAGCAAGAAATTTTCCAAGGAGCCCGAAAAATTCGGAACCGGCCATGTCGAAGGCATCGTCGAATCCGGATCGGCCAACAACAGCGCGCTGGCCGGCGCCTGGATTCCGGCGCTGGTGTTCGGCATTCCAGGCGACTCCATTACCGCGATCGTGATTGGCGTGCTGTACATGAAGAACATGAATCCGGGCCCGTCGCTGTTCACCAATAATCCGCAGAACATCTACGCGGTCTATCTGCTGTTCATCATCGCCAACCTGATCATGCTTCCCCTGGGATGGTGGTGCATCAAGGTGTCGAAGCAAATTCTCAAGGTCCCGCGCACGGTGTTGATGCCGGTGATCATGTTGTTTTGCGTGGTCGGCTCGTTCGCGATCAATAACACCGCATTCGACGTGACCGTGATGCTGGTCGCGGGCATTGCCGCATACTTTCTCGAGGCGAGCGGCTTTCCTGTTGCGCCGGCGATACTCGGCGTGGTTCTCGGCGGCATGCTCGAGGAGAATTTCGTCACCTCGATGATCAAGTCGGACGGCCACATCCTTGCGTTTTTCGAGCGGCCGATCGCCGCCACGCTCGGGGCCATGACCCTCGCGGTGTGGTTTTTGCCGCTTCTGATGCGCCGCCTGCGCCGCCTAGCCGGGATCGAGGCCTCCGCATAGGGGGCTTCGGCCCGATTGTTGCACCGCAGCGCGTTGACCCCACTGCACGCGGCGGGTTAAAATCTGAAGGTTTTGGCCGGGTCCCGCCGGGGTCCTCCGTAGATTGACCGCCCATGCCTGGCAAGCTCGTCGTTGGCAACTGGAAGATGAACGGCGATTTGCGCCGAAATGACGCGCTGCTGGCGGATCTGCGGGCCCGCTGGCCGGTGCAGGCGATGCGGGAAATCGCGGTCTGCGTTCCGTTTCCATATTTGTGGCAAGCCCAGGCGGCGTTGTCTGGCTCGGCGATTGGCTGGGGCGCGCAGAATGTGAGCGAATACGGGCATGGCGCTCATACCGGAGAGGTCGCAGCCGGCATGGTCGCTGAATTTGGTTGCAGGTACGTCATCGTCGGCCATTCAGAGCGACGAGCGCTGTACGGCGAGACTGACGAAATGGTGGCTGCAAAGTCGAGCGCCGCGCTGGAAGCCGGGATGACGCCGATTGTCTGCGTGGGCGAGTCGTGGGCCGAGCGCGAGTCAGGCGCCGGAAATGCCGTGGTGCTGCGTCAGCTCGATGCGGTCGCGTCGAGAATAGGCCGGCGCATCGCGGAGACGGTGGTTGCCTATGAACCGGTGTGGGCGATCGGGACGGGCCGATCGGCAACCCCGCAGCAGGCACAAGCCGTGCATGAGCTCTTGCGCAAGCGGCTGCGCAAGCATGAAGCAACGGCCGCAAACGTTCCCTTGCTCTACGGCGGGAGCGTCAAGGCAGGCAATGCGAAGGCGCTTTTTGCGTGCGTCGATATCGATGGCGGCTTGATCGGCGGCGCGTCACTGAATGTTGATGAATTTTTGGCAATTGCCGGTGCCTAAGTTCGCTTGAGCGGCGAGAGTGTCCAGCGCCGCAACGAGGATACAGAATGATCTGGGAAACCCTATTGTTGGGATTGCACGTCGTCGTTGCGGCGGCGCTGATCGGCTTCGTGCTGCTGCAGCACGGCAAGGGTGCAGACATGGGCGCCGCCTTCGGCAGCGGCTCGTCGGGAAGTCTTTTCGGCGCGGCGGGATCGGCGAATTTCCTGTCGCGAACGACCGCCATACTGGCGACGGTATTTTTTCTGTCGAGCCTCGGGCTGACGTATCTCGCGAGCAATCGGCTTGCGGCGGGACCCGGCGACGTCATGAAGCAGGGCGTCATGCAAACCGCGCCAAAGGCGCCGGAGCCGGCGACGAAAGCCGCGGAGGTGCCGGCAAGCGCGCCACCGGCAGTGCAGCCGGCGGCGCCCGCGCCGGCCAAGGATTCTTCCAAAGCGGCGGATGTGCCCAAATAAAGCCGACGTGGTGAAATTGGTAGACACGCTGTCTTGAGGGGGCAGTGGCGTAAGCCGTGGGAGTTCGAGTCTCCCCGTCGGCACCAAAGGTAACAAGGGTGCGTCGAACGCGCCCAGGACGGCAGGAGGGCAGTGGGAGGCTGCGCTGCTTAGCGCGGCCCGGCAACGATTGACGAGGGTTGGCTTCATCCGATCATGCTGCAACTGTACTTTCCGGTCCTGCTCTTCATCCTTGTCGGCATCGGCGTCGGCCTGATCATGCTGACGCTCGGTTCGCTTGTATCTCCGAGCCGCCCTGACCCCGAGAAACTCTCCCCCTACGAATGCGGATTCGAGGCTTTCGAAGACGCGCGGATGAAGTTTGACGTCCGCTACTATCTGATCGCGATCCTGTTCATTCTCTTCGACCTCGAAATTGCGTTCCTCTTTCCATGGGCGGTCGTGTTGCCCGAGATCGGCGTCTTCGGTTTCTGGTCGATGATGATTTTCCTGGCCATCCTGATCGTGGGATTCATCTACGAATGGAAAAAGGGGGCGCTGGAATGGGAATAGCGGCGCGAGCCAACCGGCGAGGGGCCCCGCGCATAGCGC
>JRHI01000183.1_pt1 | contig 70566 bp, 66 predicted proteins | sample 215371 | NCBI WGS metagenome assembly JRHI01 (sample SAMN02929681, study PRJNA255918) | sediment metagenome | biome: cave system; feature: Ice Cave; material: Sediment; isolation source: sediment from deep within a dark volcanic ice cave with no known source of... ... | reverse complement strand
CATTCTTCCACGCCCCTTCCGTCGCCTATATTACTGACTGCTGAGTAAGGATTTGAGCGTCACGCACTCTCGCAGTGCTTAGTCGTTTGGGGTTTATAGAAACGCGACGTTTTATGTGCGCTGATGTAACGGCGCGCGTTCGGGGGGCTTCGACATGAGCAAACAACTGCAAGACGCCTATATTGTTGCGGCCACCCGCACGCCGGTCGGCAAGGCGCCGCGCGGCGCCTTCCGACACACCCGACCCGACTCGCTACTCGCTCACGTTCTGCGCAGCGTACTCGCGCAGGCGCCGGAGATCGACCCGGGAAGGGTCGAAGACGTGATCGTCGGCTGCGCGATGCCGGAATCCGAGCAGGGGATGAATGTCGCCCGTATCGGATTGCTGCTTGCAGGGATGCCCAACACCGTCGCCGGCATGACCGTCAATCGCTTTTGCTCGTCGGGATTGAACGCGGTGTCGATCGCCGCGGACCGCATTCGCACCGGCGAGGCCGACATCATGATCGCGGCCGGAACGGAGAGCATGAGCATGATCCCGATGCTCGGCCGGTTGGCAATCAATGCCGACGTCTTTGCCAAGGACGAGAACCTCGGCATCGCCTACGGCATGGGTCTCACGGCGGAGAAGGTCGCCGCAGGCTGGAAGGTATCGCGTGACGAGCAGGACGCGTTTGCGCTCGCGAGCCATCAGAAAGCGCTTGCGGCGCAAGCAGCGGGCGAATTCGCGGCCGAAATCTCCGCCTACCCGATCCGCGAGAACGTGCCCGATCTGGCGTCGGGCAAGGTCGTGACCCGGGATCGATCGTTCGAGCGCGATGAAGGTCCGCGCGCGGACGCCAGCGCCGAAGGTCTCGCCAAGCTGAAGCCGGTATTCGCGGCCAAGGGATCGGTCACCGCCGGCAACAGCTCGCAGATGTCCGACGGCGCCGGCGCCGCCATCCTGGTCAGCGACAGAGTGCTGAAGGAACTGAATCTCTCGCCGCTGGCGCGCTGGGTAGGCTTTGCGGTCGGAGGCGTGCCGCCAGAGGTGATGGGCGTGGGGCCCCTCGCGGCTATCCCGAAGGTTCTCAAGAGCACCGGCTTGTCCCAGGACCAGATCGACTGGATCGAGCTCAACGAAGCCTTCGCAGCGCAGAGTCTTGCGGTCATGAAGGACCTCAAGCTCGACCCAACAAGGGTGAACCCCCTCGGCGGCGCAATCGCGCTTGGCCATCCGCTGGGCGCGACCGGTGCGGTGCGCACGGCGACCATCGTGCATGGCTTGAGACGGCGCAAGCAGAAGTACGGGATGGTAACCATGTGCATCGGGACCGGCATGGGAGCCGCCGGCATTTTCGAAGCTTTGTGAACGATGGCTCTAAAGGAGTCGCAATGAACCGCATGGTGAAAAGCGTAGCTGCCGCTGCATTCGGCATATCCGTTGGCGTGTTTGCGTCTGTCGCCGTCGCCGCCGAGGTCGGAGGCGTCAAACTCGACGACAAGGTGTCGATGGGCGCGCAAGAGCTCGTCTTGAACGGGGCGGGTGTACGGACGCGGGTCGTATTCAAAGTCTACGTCGCGAGCCTGTATTTACCGCAGAAGGCCGCTGACCTCGCCGGCGTATTGTCGAAGAGTCCGCGGCGAATCCAGCTCAATATACTGCGCACGCTCTCCGGAGATCAGCTCGTCGATGCCCTCAATGAAGGCCTCGCCGAAAACAATACCGCCGCCGAGCTTGCTGCGGTGAAGCCGCAGGTCGAAGCGTTGGCGACGATCATGAAATCGTTCAAGGAGGTCAAGGAGAAGGATGTCGTCACGCTCGATTTCGTGGACGGTGCGACGCGGATCGGATTGAACGGCGAAGCCAAGGGGAGCATCGGCGGCGACGCCTTCAATCAGGCGCTGACCAAAGTCTGGCTGGGCGACAAGCCGGTTCAGGCCGATCTGAAAAAGTCGCTTCTGGGCGCCTAAGTCCTCCGGTCGTGAAAGCGGCGTTTGCCCCATGCCCGAATTCTGGACCTCTTGCGGCTACCGTCTGCTCAAAGCCGATTCCGACGGCAGGCTCGTCGTCACCGATGAGTTCCTGAAAAGTTTTCTCCTGCGTCCCGAGCTCGCGCCGGTGCCCGAATCCTGCGCCGCGGAGTGCGCGCTCCACGATCGACTTATTGCCCGACCGCGAGACGAGGTCACCGATGCCTCCTTAGGTGCGATAACCGATCCGGATGCGCGCGAAAATTACCGCGTCTGGCTGCGCTTTCGAGATCGCCTGGCAGGCGCCACCACGCTCGAACAGGCATACGTGGGTGTGTTCGCGGGCGCCGGAGTCGACGTGCCCCCCTCGTTCGTGCATCAACTGACTCAAATACTCCTGCGCCATGTGCTGGGCGACGACGCGGACCCAATCGAGGCGCGCTGCGCGGAGATGTTGTTTCGGACGCAAAAAATAAGCGTTCTCGACGACGGCGCCGTCATGGCCGCGGACGAGCGCTCGGTCGAGCTTTACGCTACGACCGGAGGATTCGGCAGTCTGGGCGAGCTCCTGAAGCAGAGTCAAACGCCGGCGCGAACGGTCGACCTCGACGTGCTGTCGCAGGAGAATGCGCTCGGTTACTGGGAGCGCGACGAGCGTTTCGACCTGGCGATCGGCCTCAATCGCGGTCAACCGGCGCTGTCTGCGCTCTCCCGCGTGCTGGAGCGCTGGATCGCCCATTTCCTGTCGGTGGAGGTCACAATCGCCCCGCAGCGCGAAATCGAGGATGCGCGCTGGGTGTGGCACGTAGGACTGGATGCGGAGGCGAGCGGTGTGCTGAACGATCTTTATAATCGCGCCGAGGTCAGCGACGAGCGCATGGAACGCTTGCTCTGTCTGTTCGAGTTGCGCTTTGCCAACCCGGCAGATATGCGTCCGGCCCTTGCCGGACGGCCGGTGTATCTCGCCATGGCAATGGATCGCGACCAACGCCTGCGGCTCAAGCCGCAGAATTTGCTGCTCAACCTGCCTCTCGCACGCCAACAATGAACAAAAATCCGCCTGCGATCTGTCAGCCATCGCCGTTGCCTGCGCGCTCCGTTCCGATCCTGCGTTGGCTTGCTTTCACCCGCGCGCTCGTTTTGGCTTCGGCGGCCGCTCTGACGTCCGCGCTCGCGCAGACGCCTCCGGCGCCGACCCAGGATCGGGCGGCGATCGGCTCGCCTGCGGTGCCACCGGGTAGCACCGTAACTGGTGCGCCAGTGACTCTGACATCGGCGCTCGAGCAGCTCGGATGGTTGCACGGCTGCTGGGACGGCAAGGTCAATCAGCGCGATTTCCGCGAGGAGTGGCTTCCGCTGCGCGGCGATATGATGATCGGCGTAAGCCACACCGTGTCGCAAGGCAAGACCCAGGATTTCGAGTATCTGCGGCTGGAGCTGCGGCCGGAAGGCGTTTTCTACGTCGCTGCGCCTTCGGGCAAGAAGGAAACATCGTTTCGATTTTCGGGCAAGACGCAGGACGGCGACCGCGAAATCTTCACCTTCGAGAACCTGGTCGATGAATTTCCTCAGCGAATCATTTATCGACGGGGCAGCGAGGGTTGGCTGTACGCGCAGGTCGAAGGCAAGCTCGACGGCCAGGCGCGAAGCGTGATCTATCCCATGCGACGCGTCGATTGCACCAGCGGAGAGCTCATACGCCAATGACAGGACCGACCCCCGCTTTGCTCCAATTGCAGAAACTGCTCGACGGCGGCAAGGACAATGCGCTGCTTCGCTTCGGGCTCGGATTCGAGTATCTCCGGGCCGGCGACACCGTCGCGGCGATCGCGCATCTGCGGCAGGCGGTCGCATTCGACCCCACGTACTCCGCAGCTTGGAAGATGCTGGGTAAGGCGCTCGCCGAAACGGGACGCGACCAGGAGGCGCTGAAGGCGTATCGCGACGGGATTGCAGCCGCCGAGAAGAAAGGCGACAAGCAGGCCATGAAAGAGATGCAGGTGTTCGCCCGGCGGCTTGCCAAGCCGGTGGCCCCAGAGTAGAGTTTCGTCATGCTGCATCGCAGCACGTACCGCCCCGCCGCAATTCCCAGGACCTTCGCGCACGATCGATTGCAGCTTGTCGCGAAAGCATCCGCTAAGCCGTCGCGACGCTCCGACCCGCCGTGATCCAGTACGAAAAAATACGCGAGTGGGTAATTGGCGCACCGCTCGATCCATTGAGTCAGAGCACGCGCCAGCACATTGCTCTGGCAGCGTTCATCGCCTGGGTCGGCCTGGGTGCGGACGGACTTTCCTCGTCAGCGTACGGTCCGGAGGAGGCGTTCAAGGCGCTCGGCGACCACACGCAGCTCGGGCTCTACATGGCCATCGCCACCGCGGCGACGGTGTTCATCATTTCGCTCGCGTACAACCAGGTCATCGAGCTGTTTCCCACCGGCGGGGGCGGATACCGCGTAGCGACCAGCCTCATCGGACCGCGCGCGGGCCTGGTCTCCGGAGCGGCGCTGATCGTCGACTACGTTCTGACCATCGCGATATCGGTTGCCAGCGGCATCGACGCGCTGTACAGCCTGTTGCCGACGGCGGCGAGCGACTTCAAGCTCGGGACCGAGCTGGTGCTGGTGGTGGTGCTGCTGGTGATGAACATGCGCGGCATGAAGGAGTCGATCCGCTTCCTTCTGCCCATTTTTCTCGGCTTTTTCGTCACCCACGTGTTCCTGATCGCCTACGGCGTCCTGGGTCATTCGCACGGGCTCACACTGGTCGTTCCCAACGCGCTGGCCGAGACGAGCAAGCTCGCGCACGACATCGGCTGGGTCGCGGCGCTGTCCCTGTTCCTGCGCGCGTATTCGCTGGGCGGCGGGACGTACACGGGAATCGAAGCAGTATCGAACAACGTGCAGACCTTGCGCGAGCCTGTGGTGCGCACCGGCAAGCTCACCATGTTCTACATGGCCGCTTCGCTCGCGTTCACCGCCGGCGGCATCATCCTGCTGTATCTGCTGTGGAACGCGCAGCCGGTCGAGGGACAGACGCTGAACGCGGTCGTTTTTGGATCGATCATCGAGAGCTTCGGTCTGCCCGCGAGCTTCAATCAGGTGTCGCTGTCGCTGGTGCTGTTTTTCGAGGCGGGCCTTCTGTTCGTCGCCGCGAACACCGGTTTCCTCGGCGGCCCTTCCGTCTTGTCGAACATGGCCGGCGACTCGTGGCTGCCGCACCAGTTCCGCCATTTGTCGACGCGGCTGGTGACGCAGAACGGCATCGTGATCATGGGCCTTGCCGCCCTGGTGATCCTGCTCTGGAGCCGCGGCAAAGTCGACCTGCTGGTGGTCCTGTATTCGATCAATGTGTTTCTCACTTTTTCGCTGTCGCTGCTCGGTCTGTGCATCTACTGGTGGCGTGCGCGCGCAACCGACCGCCGCTGGCTTTTTCGTTTCTCGCTGTCCGTGGTGGGCTTGGTCGTGACGTCGAGCATTCTCGCGGTCACGACGGTCGAGAAATTTGGCGAGGGCGGCTGGGTCACGGTCGTCATCACCTCGGTGGTGATCGGCTTGTGCCTCGCCGTTCACCATCATTACGACTGGGTGAAGGCCCGGCTCAAGGAAGTCGACGAGATATTCACCGCGGCGCAATGTCCGAAGCGGGTGGACCCGCCGCCGCTCGTTCCCGAAGCGCCAACGGCGGTGTTCATCGTCGGTTCGAGCCGCGGCGGCGGGATCCACACGGTGTTGTGGGTGCAGCGCCTTTTTCCGAACCACTTCCGCAATTTCGTTTTTATCAGCGCCAAGGCGGTGGACCGGCAAAGCTACGGTGGCCCCGAGCAGATCGAGTGCCTGAGGACGGCATTGGACAAGGCGCTCGCCTTCTACGTCGATTATTGCCACGCGAACGATCTCGCCGCGACCGCACGGTTTTCTCTGGGGACGGACAGGGTCGACGAGCTGGTCAAGCTCGCCGAGGAGATTCAGCGCGAGTATCCGAACTGCGTATTCTTTACCAGCAAGCTCGTCTTCCGCAGCGAGAACTGGGTAACTCGACTGCTGCACAACCAGACTGCGCTGGCCTTGCAGCGAAAGCTGCACTTGAGCGGAATGCAGATGGTGATTCTGCCGATGCAGCTCTGACTCGGGTCGCCGCCCGCTTGGTCAGCGTACGGCGTCGACCCCGAGGTTGGCGAGCTCGTCGGCCCTATGGTTGCCCGGCGTCTCGGCGTGCCCCCTCACCCAGTGCCAGGCAATGTCATGTTGCGCGGCCGCGTGGTCGAGCGCCTGCCACAGATCCGCGTTCTTCACCGCTTTCCGGGCGCTGGTCTTCCAGCCGTTGCTCTTCCACGTGTGTATCCATCGCTCGATACCCTGCTTCACATATTGCGAGTCGGTGTAGATCTCGACCGGGCATCGCCGCTTCAGGCTGTCCAGCGCGCGGATCACCGCGGTAAGTTCCATCCGATTGTTGGTCGAGTGCGGCTCGCCACCGAAGAGCTCGCGCGTCTTGCCGTTGTACTTCAGCAGCGCTCCCCATCCTCCCGGCCCTGGATTGCCCTTGCACGCGCCGTCGGTGTAGATGATCACCGGCGCGCTCATGCGCGGCAGCTCATTCCGCAGACTCGGCGACCTGCTCCCGCGCCTGCCGAGCCGCCGGCGCCAATGCCTTTTTTCGCACCCGTCGCGCCCACGTTGGCGTGATCACCCGCATGCCAAGCACCCGCTTGGTCGCGCGCAGGAAATAGACTCCGCCGGCAACGGGCCACCAGCGATCGCCCGCTTTTTCGAAAAAGCCAAAGCGCTTGAGCCACTTTTCCTGTTTGAACGGCGGCACGTAGCAATCGAGTCGGCCGCCGGCGACTTCGAATCCAAGCAGGGCGAGCCAGTCCTTCACCCGATAGAGCGTGATGAAATTGCCGTTCCACGGCATCGCCTGCTCGCGGCCGAAATAACGCTTGGCGCCGAACAGGCTGAACGGATTGAAACCGGCGATCAGGAGCTGTCCTTCCGGCCGCATGACTCGATAGATCTCGCGCAGCAACTGGTGCGGCTCGTCGGTGAATTCGAGCGCATGAGGCAATACGATAAGGTCGGTGCTGTTTTCGGCGAACGGCAGCCAGTGAGGATCGGCGAGCACCTGCGCGGGCTCCTCGAGGTCGACGCTGCACCGGGTAGTGATGCGCGACGAGCGCAGGAATGGGCTCTCGGGCAGGCCAATCTGCAATGCCTGGTAGCCGAAGATGTCCGCCAGCGTGTGGTCGAAATACGCCTGCTCGCGGGATTGCAGATAGGCCCCGAGCGGGGTTGCGAACCACGCGGCCAGCGTACCGGTTGACAGGACGCTTGCCTCTATCGAAGATTCTGCCATGCCTACAATTATCCCCATCCCCGCGTTCGCAGACAACTACATCTGGCTCCTGCGACACGATGCCAAGGCCGCGGTCATCGATCCAGGCGACGCAGCGCCGGTCATCGAGCACCTCGAGCGTGAAGGCATCGAGCTTTGCGCAATCGTCAATACGCATCGTCACGGCGACCACGTCGGCGGCAACCACGGGCTCCTCGCACGCCGGCCGGTGCCCGTTTTCGGGCCCGCGCGTGACCAGATTCCCGGCCGCACCCACGCGCTTGGCGAGGGCGATACGTTCACGCTGCCGGGGATCGGGCTGGAGTTGTCGGTTCTCGACATACCGGGACACACTTCCGGGCATATTGCGTGTGTCGGCAGGGATGTCGTGTTCTGCGGCGACACCTTGTTCGCCGCCGGCTGCGCGACCATCGGCGAGGAGGGTGAGACCAATCCGTTTTTGCGTACTTCCGACGCGGCGGTTCGCGCCGCGGCGGTCCGCCACGCCGGGCGCGATTTGCCCGATCGCGTTGTGGTATTCGCGGAGCTTCGCGCGTGGAAGAACGCATTCTGACGATGTCCGGCACATCGGGCGCGATTTGCCCGATCGCGTGGCGCTATTGGCCGGAGCTTCGCGCCGGGAAGAACGCACTCTGACCACGACCATTCCGGACGCAATCTGCCCGACCGCGTGGCCATCTTGGCCCGCTTCGTGCATGCAATAATCATTCTGACCTTGCTTGACGTGCCGTATCGGTGACCCCTAACATCCCGGCACGTCGTCTTTCATCAGGGCGTATTTGACACTTGCTCAGACATCGCGGATTGCCGCTGCGATTTTGACGCTTGCGCTGGCTGCCTGCGCGAGCGTTCCAGCGACCCCTCCCGCATCAGTGCCGGCGCCCGCCCCGGCTCCAGCGCCGGAGCCCGCAGCTGTCCTCGATCCGCCGCCTGCCACGTTCCCGGCCGAGGATGAATTGCCGGCGATGCGCGCGACCGGCGGCGACCCGGATTCCGTCACCAACCGTACGTTGCAATTACGCTCCGAGTACGGCGATCTCTGGGAGAGGATCCGCCGCGGCTTCACCTTGACGGACCTCGATACGCCTCAAGTCAAGCAGGCCGAGGATTGGTACGCGTCGCGTCCCGATTACATGGCGCGCATGGTCGAGCGCAGCCGCCGATACCTGTACTACATCGTGATCGAGGTCGAAAAGCGCGGCATGCCCCTCGAAGCCGCGCTGCTGCCGATGATCGAGAGCGCGTACAACCCGATGGCGTATTCGACCGGCCGCGCGTCCGGCATCTGGCAGTTCATTCCCTCGACCGGGAAGTCTTACGGCATGAAGCAGACATGGTGGATGGACGAGCGGCGAGACGTCGTGGCCGCCACCGGCGGGGCGCTCGATTATCTGCAAAAGCTCTATGCCGAATTCGGCGATTGGTATCTGGCCCTCGCCGCGTATAACTGGGGCGAAGGCTCAGTGCGCCGCGCCATCGCCGCCAACCAGAAGCGCGGCCTGCCGACCGATTACTTAAGCCTGCCGATGCCGGCGGAAACGCGCAATTACGTGCCCAAGCTGCAAGCGGTCAAGAACATCGTCCGCGACCCGGAGTCGCACAATCTCGAGCTTGCGCACATCCCGGAGGTGCCCTATTTCACCGTGGTGAGAACGAACCGGAAGATGGACGTCAAGATTGCCGCGGAGCTGGCGGAGATGCCGCTGGAGGAGTTCCTGTCACTCAACCCGCAGCACAACAGGCCGGTCATCGCGGGCGCCGACGAGACGACCATCCTGCTGCCTTACGACAAGGCGGAGCTGTTCGCGTCGAAGCTGGCGCTGTCCCATCAGCCGATGGTCACCTGGCAGGCCTACAAGACCAAGTCCAGCGAAACCTTGCCCCAGCTCGCGACGCGTTTCGGCCTCTCGCTGGAAACGCTGCGCACCGTCAACGGCATCGGCGCACGGGCCACCGTTCCCGTCGGTCATGCTCTGCTGGTGCCGACGCAGGCACCCAACGACGCCACCGTAGCGAGCCTCCAGAACGCGGTGTTTACGACCGTGGCAAGCGCGCGAACGCTCTACCATCGGGTTCGCAAAGGGGAAACGCTGTCGTCGATCGCGGCGCACTATGCGGTAAGCGCGCAGGAGTTGAAGGGATGGAATGTCGGGATGAACCCGAAGATGATCGCCGGCCAGCGTTTGCGAGTCATCAGTGATATCGCGTCGGCCGGAACGAGGTCGAAGCCAAGAAGGGCCAAGGCAGTTCGGCCGGCGCACGCGGCCGTCAACAAGACTACATCGGCCAAACCGGCCTCGAGCAGAGGAAAGGCACCGCCCTCCAACCGCCTCTGATACGCCCGGCAACCACGCGCCCAAAACAAAACAGGCGACACTTTCGCATCGCCTGTTTTGAGGTCCATCGCAGTTTCGCGACGGACGTTAGCCGCGGAAACCTTATCTCTTTTTCGCGGATTTCTTCTTTGCGGCCTTCTTTTTGGCCGGTTTGCGCTTGGCAGCCTTCCTCTTCGGGGCGGCCTTCCTCTTCTTTGCGGCCTTCTTCTTCGCTGGTTTGCGTTTTGCGGCCTTCTTCTTGGCCGGTTTGCGCTTGGCACCCTTCTTCTTCGTCGCCGCTTTCTTCTTGCCTGCCTTCTTCTTGGCGGGCTTGCGCTTTGCCGCCTTCTTCTTCGTCGCGGCCTTCTTTGCCTTCTTCTTTGGGGCGGCCTTCTTCTTCGCCGCCTTCTTCTTGGTGGCGGCCTTCTTCTTCGCCGCCTTCTTCTTCGGCGCCGCGGACGGTGCCGAAGGTGTCGCCATGGTCATCATGTCAGCCATCTTTGGTTCTCCTGTCTGAGTTGCTGTAACTGTTATGAGTGCTTCTCTTTCATCGCAGGCTTCTTTGTATCCGTCTCAAGACTTTTGTTGCCGCTCTTGACAAACGCATTGACACCTGCTGCCTGAATTCTAGCCAATTTTTTTCGAAATACAAGATTTAATTGCAGTTTCAGGTGACGCTGCACGTCAGTGTTGCGATTTTGCACACTGCAAATTCGATGCGAATTCGCGAATTCATCGCGATTCAGGGCAGCAAGGATTCATGTGCGAAGAGTTCCTCGACGGTCTCGCGCGGACGCACCAGATGAGCCGTTTCGCCGTCGACAATGACCTCCGCGCCACGCGCTCGCGAGTTGTAATTCGAGCTCATGGCCATCGCGTACGCGCCTGCGGAAAGTATGGCGAGCAGATCGCCTTCGGCGAGTGCCAGCATGCGGTCGCGAGCAATAAAATCGGCGCTCTCGCATACCGGCCCGACCACCTGCCATAGCTGCTCCAGCTCAGTGCGCGGGACCACCGGCCACACGCCATGCCACGCGTCGTAAAGCGCTGGCCGAAGCAGGTCGTTCATGGCCGCATCGACGATGGCGAAGTTTCGCAAGCGACCGGGCTTGAGGTAGCTCACGCGCGTCAGCAGCACGCCTGCGTTGCCGACCAGGAAACGCCCAGGCTCGAAAAGCAACTTGAGTGGCCGGGTGCCGAGGAGGCGGCGGATCGCGAGCGCATATTGGTGCGGATCGACTGCTTCCTCGTCGCGGTAGCGGATGCCGATGCCGCCGCCGAAGTCGATGTGCTCGAGTCGGATTCCGTCCGCCGAAAGCCGGTCGACCAGCGCAAGCACCTTCGCCGCCGCCTCGAGATGAGGATCGAGCCCGACGATCTGCGAGCCGATGTGCATGTCGATTCCGCGCACTTCGATGTTGGCGAGGCCGGCGGCGCGCCGGTAGAGAGGCAGCGCGTCGTCGAATGCCACGCCGAACTTGCTTTCCTTGAGTCCGGTCGAGATGTACGGATGCGTCCCGGGATCGACGTCGGGATTGACGCGGATGCTCACCGGTGCCCGCTTGCCTGCTTGCCGGGCGGTGGCGTCGAGGTGATCGAGCTCGCTCGCCGATTCGACATTGAAGCAATGGATGCCCAGCTCGAGCGCGCGGCGCATTTCCTCCGTGGTCTTGCCGACGCCCGAAAAAACGATCTTGCGGGGGTCGCCGCCGGCCGCGATGGCCCGCGCCAGCTCCCCGCCGGAGACGATGTCGAAGCCGCTTCCCAGACGCGCCAGCAGGTTCAGCAGCGCGAGGCTGGAGTTGGCTTTCATCGCGTAGCAAACGAGGTGCGGTGCATCACCGAAGGCACCGTCGAATTGCCGGTATGCGTCTTCCAGCGCGGCGCGTGAATAGACGAAGCAGGGCGTGCCGAAGCGGGCGGCAATGTCGGCAAGCGAAACGCCTTCGGCGGCAAACACGCCGCCGCGATAGTCGAACGCTTTCACGGCTTCCGGTCGCCTGGAACGGGCGCAGGTGCTACGGGCGGCGCGGCCGGGGGTGGCGCGGACGCAGCCGGCGGCGACGATACTGGAGCCGGCATTTCCGGCGTCGTTTCAGGTGCGGTTTGAGGTATCGAGGCGGGTGCGCCAGGTTTTGCCGGCGGCAGCTTCAGCGGCCCTTTGATGCCGCACGAGACGATCGCGAATCCGGCGAGCGAGACGATGATGGTGGCGGCAAAACGGCGTAACATCCGGCTCTCTTGAGCTCTATGCTCGGTTGCGCTCAATACGATTGCAAAGCCATCGACGAGCAGTCTATCACGCGACGCGGGGACGATTGCATGACCACCGAGAGTGAATTCGTCGCGCTGGCGGACAGGGTGCTGACGTCGATCGGCGCCGCGCTCGACGTCGCAGCGGATACCTCGGATGCCGATCTGGATTGGTCGCTCAACGACGGTATCCTGACCATCGATTGCGGTGAAGGTGGCAAAGCCATCGTCAACCGCCACGTGCCCAACCGCGAGCTCTGGGTCGCCGCCAAATCCGGTGGATTTCATTTCAAGGACGATGCCGGCGTGTGGCGCGACACCCGAACGGGCGAAGCGCTGGCGGCGGTTCTGGCGCGGCTTTTGAAAGCGCAGAGCGGCGTCGAAATCCAGTTCGTCTTGCCGGGCCAAACCCGCCGCTAGCCGAGCACAGGGGTCAGTGCGTCGAGCTCACGGCGCGCTTCGACGTGGCCGGGTAGCAGCGATTCGACCAGCGCCCAGAAACGCGGCGAGTGGTTGAGCTCGATCAGATGCGCGACCTCGTGGGCGATGACGTAATCGGCGATCGCGGGCGGCAGCTGCACCAGACGCCAGTGCAGCCGTATTTCTCCCTTGTGATTGCAGCTGCCCCACTGCGTGCGGGCGCTGGACAGCTTTACCGGCGGCGCAATACCCGTCACCTGGCTCGCAAAATGCAAGACCCGCGGTGCGAGCAGCGCCAGCGCCTGTTCCTTGAGCCACCGGCCAACGAAGGCCGCGATTTCGCCCTCGTCGCCCGGGTTGGGATGCAGGACGGTGAGGTGGAGCAGGTCGGCGGCGATGGTCTTCTTGCGTGCCGGAAACAGCGCGAGCGTCAGCGGACGGCCACGGTAGAGCAAGGCCGCGCCTTCGCGCCACTCCGCCGGAAGTGCCTCCTTGTCACGTCCACGCCACTCGGCCAGTGTCTTGATCACCCACTCCGCGCGCTCTCTTAACGCCAGCTCGATCTCGCGTATCGAAACCCAGGACGGCGCGCGTACGCTCAAGCCCGTGTGATCGATCACCATGCCGATGGATCGGCGCCGCGCTCGATGGAGGCGGTAGTCGATGTCCTGGGTGCACAGCGTGACGCTGCGCACGCTCCCGGTGGTGCTGCGAGCGCCCGTCAGGCGCGCGAAGTCACGCGCGGATCGAGCGGATTTCCCAGTCGTGCGACCTCGTCTTCGATCCAAGCCTCGACCTCGTTGATCAGTCGCTGCATGTCGTGACCCTTGGCCGTAATCGGCGGGCCGATCGAAACGGTGATCGTCCCGGGACGTTTGCCGAGTCTGCCCTTCGGCCACAAATAGCCGGCATTATGCGCTACCGGCACGATAGGCACGCCGAGCGCGACGGCAAGCCGCGCGCCTCCGGTTTTGTAATGTGCACGTGTGCCTGCCTTGATTCGCGTTCCCTCGGGATAGATGACGATCCAGAAACCCTGCGCGAAGCGTTCCCGGCCCTGGGTGATGATCTGCGTCATCGCGTCCTGGCCGCTGGTGCGGTCGATAGTGATCGGCGATGCCAGCGCGAAGGCCCAGCCGAAGAAAGGAATCGATAGCAGTTCCTTCTTGGCGACGAAAGCCAGCGGCGGAAAAAGAAAGTTGAGCGCCAGCGTCTCCCAGGTCGAGGAATGCTTGGACATCACGATATGAGGGTCGCTCGACCGCGGAATGTTTTCGGCGCCGATCACCCGATGGCGAATGCCGCAGATCCATCGCGCGGCGGCAAGATTGGTGCCGCACCAGACGATAATGAACTTGAAGCGCGCGATCGGTGGCAGCCAGAATAGGAGCAGGACGAGCACCGCCCAAATCGGCGTAAAGACCAGCTGGAACAGTACAAACAGCAGCGAGCGAAGCTCGGACATCGCCAGGTCGCGCCTCAGTCGCCGGCCAGCAGCGCGGTGGCGACGAACGCGAGGTCGGGGAAGATGATCGTATTGGCCGGAAAGACGCCGTCGCGCAGCGTCTTTTCGCCCTTTCCCGAAAGGACCAGGATCGGCTGCGCCTCGACCGCCGCTGCGGCCTGGAGGTCGCGCACACTGTCGCCGACACAAGGCACCCCGGTCATGTCGACGCCAAATCGATTGCCGATCTCGGTGAACATTCCCGGCTTGGGCTTGCGGCACTCGCAGGCCGAATCCGCCGTGTGCGGACAATAAAACAAGGCATCGATGCGGCCGCCGAGGTGCGCCAGCGCCTTGTGCATCTTGTCGTTGATCGCAATCAGCGTCGCCATGTCGAACAGGCCGCGTCCCAGCCCCGATTGGTTGGTCGCAACCACCACGCGGAAGCCGGCGTGATTGAGCCTCGAAATCGCTTCCAGGCTGCCCGGGATCGGGCGCCATTCGTCGGGCGACTTGATGAACTGGTCGCTGTCGTAATTGATCACGCCGTCGCGGTCGAGGACGATGAGCTTGGCCTGCCTTGTGTGGGGAGCAGATTCGGAGAACTGGACCACGTCGGCCTGCTCACGCGGCGAGCTTGGAGATGTCGGCGACGCGGTTCATAAGCCGATGGGCCTTCGCGAGCATCGCTAACCGATTGAATCGCTCCTCCTTGTTATCCGTCATTACCATTACCCTATCGAAGAACGCGTCCACCGAATCTTTGATGTTAGCTAATTTTGTTAAGGCTTTCGTGAATCTGCTCTCGTCTTGCACGTTGTCCAACAAGGTGTCGATATCTACGCCTAGTTTGACCAGCGTATCAAAGAGACGTTTCTCTGCAACTTCCTTTGACAATCCTGGAAAAGGATCGAGATACTCAAGAATTTCGTGCGATGGGGCAGCCCGGAGAATGTTTCCGATGCGTTTGTTCGCCGCCGCGAGCGCTTGCGCTTCAGGCAATGTGCGGAAAGCACGCACGGCCTCAAGGCGTGGAAGGACGAGATCGAGGCGGGTTGGCCGTTGTGACACGACGGACTCGATTTCATCCCACTGGAAACCTAGATCATGCAAATACGAACGCAAACGGTCGTAGAGGAACTCCTGCAAGTTCGCGAGGGTATCCGACTTCAATTGGAAACTTGCATAGGCGGTTCCTCCACTTTGACCAGGCGGCGGCTTCAGTGGTATCAAGGCCTTCTCGCTGTTCGCGTCATTTAGGACTGCGGCCGCCCCCAAGGCGAACAATTCGTCAAGGCTCAGAACGAACTCGCGTTCTATAAGAATGCGCACTACACCGAACGCCTGACGCCGCAGTCCGAACCGGTCTTTCTCTCCGGTTGGCACGAGACCGATGTTGAACAGCCAAATTAGCGTGACGAGCTTGTCTGCAAGCGCGACCGCGATGGCGACTCGCCCTTCGGGCAGCCGATCACCCGCAAAACGGGGCAAATAGTGTTGTTCAATTGCATTCGCCACAATCGTTGACTCGCCGTCGGCGAGTGCGTAGTACCGCCCCATTAGACCTTGCAGTTGAGGGAATTCAGCAACCATATCAGTGAGTAAGTCGGCCTTGGAAAGCAAGGCGGCCCGCTCGGTCGTTTGCTTATCGAAATCCAAAGCCTGGGCAAGTTTTCCAGCTAGATCTTGAATTACATAAGTGCGTAGGAGCTGGCTACCGATCTTGTTGTGATAGACGACTGCGGCGAGCTTAGGGACGCGCGCAGCCAAAGTCTGCTTCCGATCCTGGTCGAAAAAGAACTTAGCGTCGGCGAGCCTGGGTCGGATCACTCTTTCGTTACCAGCGACGATCGCGCCCGACTCCACCACGTCAAGGTTACTTACAACCGCAAAATAGGGCAGAAGTTGCGCACTCGTGTCAAACACTGGGAAGTATTTCTGGTGCTGCTTCATGGATAGTGCCAAGCACTCTTGGGGAAGCGCTAGGAATGTTTCGTCAAATTTTCCCCAATATATCTTGGGCGATTCAACGAGAGCGGTAACCTCGTCGAGTAGTACCTCGCCTCCGCCGAAGGCGCGCGCACGGTTGATAGCCTCTAAGTCAACAGTCGCAGGGAAAAGTTGGCCTTGGTGCAAACCCGGTGTCAGCTCCAAGTCAATCCGGACATCGTGCGATCCGAAGGGTACCCGCCCAACTGGGGTTTCGCGCCGATAGCGGGCGATGTCGGCTTCGATCTCCGTTAACTGCAGTTTGATTTGTGCACGCCGCTTAGCGAAGCTCGGTACTACTTTGCCTTCAGCTTCCAACGTGGGCTCATAGGCGTCCGCTGATTTGATTTCGATGTCACGGCGAACGAGAAAGCGATGTCCTCCCGTAGTGCTTCCAGCGCGCAGTCCCAACGCCGTCACAGGTACGACGTCGCGTCCGTGCAGCGCGATCAACCCTCTCGCCGGCCGTACGAATTTCTGGTCGTTAAAGTACCCGCCACTGGCGTAACTCATGACCTTGGCGATGGGCAAGCTTCCAATGGCGTCGTCGAGTGCCGTTTGCAGGGCGTTCACCAACGGGCCGCCCTTGGCGATATCCGAATAGTAGAGAACCTCGGTCTTGCCGTCATGCTCGCGTTCGAGGGTGCTCGGATCGACGTGCGTCAGTTGTTTAGCCTTGAGCTTGCCTAGCAATGCTGGCGTCGGCTTGCCCGAGGCGTCAAAGGCGACGCCCACCGGCAGTAGCTTTTCCTTGAAGGGCTTGTCTGGCCCCACCGCCAGCACGTGCGTGATGGCGACCCCGAGACGACGCGGCGTCGCAAAGGTCGTAGAAACACTTTGGGCATCGAGGAAATCGTGTTCGCGAAGGCCCTCAGTAATCGCCTTCGCGAACGCCTCGGAGAGGGATTTAAGCGTCTTGGGTGGCAGCTCCTCGGTCAAGAGTTCAACCAGCAATGTTGCCGAAGTGGTCATTGCGCGGCCTGCCTCTGGGCTGGCGGCAACATTGGAAACCCCAGCGCTTTACGCGAATCCACATATGCCTCTGCGACCAGACTCGACAGCGTGCGTATGCGGCCGATATAACCAGCGCGCTCGGTCACCGAGATCGCACCGCGAGCGTCGAGCAGGTTGAACGCGTGCGCGGCCTTGAGGATCATCTCGTAGCCGGGCAATGGCAGTTTGGCTTCGAGAAGGCGCTTGGCGTCGCTTTCGTAGAACGCGAATAGCTCGACAAGCTTTGGGACGTTCGATTGTTCGAAGTTGTATGTTGACTGCTCGACCTCATTCTGGAGGTAGACGTCCCCGTAGGTCAGTACACGCTGCTCATTACTTGCCTCCGACGAGGTCCACACTAGGTCGAACACATTTTCTTTGCCCTGTAGGTACATCGCGAGGCGTTCGATGCCATAGGTGATCTCGCCGGTGATCGGATTGCAGTCAATTCCGCCGACCTGCTGGAAATAGGTGAACTGGGTGATTTCCATTCCGTTCAACCACACCTCCCAGCCCAGGCCCCACGCCCCGAGCGTCGGATTCTCCCAATCGTCCTCGACGAAACGAACGTCGTTCTTCTTGAGATCAAGGCCAAGGCCGGCCAGTGATCCTAAGTAGAGATCGATGATTTCCTGTGGCGACGGCTTGAGCACGACTTGGAACTGGTAGTAGTGTTGCATCCGATTGGGATTCTCGCCGTAGCGGCCATCCTTTGGGCGCCGCGACGGCTGGACATACGCCGCGCGCCAGGGCTCGGGCCCGAGCGCGCGAAGAAATGTCGCGGTGTGCGACGTTCCGGCGCCCACTTCCATGTCGTACGGCTGCAGCAGCGCGCAACCCTGCGCTCCCCAATACTCCTGAAGCCTGAGAATGACCTGCTGGAACGTAAGCACGTGGGCCAAGCTGTCTCGGGCGTGGTGAAGGCCCGATGTTACTGGATGCCAGCGTCGCGACCAAACGTACCGATCTTCCTTTGGAAACGCCGCGTCAGCAAGAGTGTTGTCGCAATGATCAATAGCGCCAGCGCGACCGCGAGTGCATCGCCAAAACGGACGTACGGCGTCACGCCTTGTCGCCCGGCAACAGTGCCCTCGAGCACGCCGCGCGTGAACCACGGTAGGCGCGAGCGCTCCACCCCGTGGTGATCGATGATGGAGGTGATGCCGGTATTGGTCGCGCGCAGCATCGGCCGCGCGGTCTCGAGCGCGCGCATGGCGGCGATCTGAGCGTGCTGCTCCGCCGCAAGCGAATGACCGTACCAGGCGTCGTTGGTGACATTGACCAGCAAGGTCGCGTCAGCGGCGCGGCGGGCGAGCTCGCTGCCAAACGCGTCTTCATAGCAGATGTTGACCGCCAGCCGCTGGCCCGCCACGGCAAATGGCTCCTGGTATGCCGCGCCCGGGGTCTGGTCGGCGAGCGGAATGGCGAGCACGTTGCGGATGAACCAACCGAATAGCGGTTTGAGCGGAATCGTCTCGCCGAAGGGTACAAGGTGATGCTTGCGATAGACTTGGGTGGTTGCGGTGCCGACGCTCACGACGCTATTGAAGTAGCGCGGCTCGTCCTCGGCGCTCGTGGGCGGCTCGAAAAAAAAGAGCCCGAGCAGCATGTCGCCGCCATTGCGCTGCGCCGCCGAGCGCAACAGCGCGACGTATTCTGGCGCTACTTCGTCGGCGAACATCGGCAGCGCGCTTTCCGGGAGGACGATGAGGCGTCCATGGCTCTTCGCGACCAGATCGGCGTAGATCGCGAGCGTCTTTTCGCGATACGACGGATCGAACTTGACATCCTGTTCGATATTGCCCTGAACCAGGCTGACCGTCGTTGGCTCGCCGGCCGGATGGCTCCAATCCACGCGAGCCAGCGCGTACCCGCACAGCCAGACGATTGCCACCGCGACAGCGCCAACAAGCGTCCGCCAACGGTATGGGTCGATGCTGGTGACCGCATGGGTGAGCCACGCCGCCGTCAGCGCGAGGAAGAGACCCGGCAACAGCACGCCACCGACGGGAGCGTAACCGGCGAGCGGCGCTCCGACCTGTGCGTATCCGATCGAGAGCCAGCCGAAGCCCGAGAAAAGCCACCCGCGCAGCCACTCCGTAAGGGTCCACGCCGCCGCTGCGACGATCAGGCGCGCGACGGAGTCAGGTGCGGTGATCCGCGCGGTGATCCATCCGGCCAGCGCCGGAAACAGAGCAAGATAGACGCAAAACCCGGCGGTGCCGATCGCGGCAAGGGGCGCAGGCATGCCGCCAAAGGTACTGAGCGCGACGTAAACCCACGAAACGCCGGCGGCGAAGAGTCCCAGTCCAAACGCAAAGCCCAGAGCGCCGGCGCGGCGCGCGGAGCCGGCGCGCTGCCAGAGCGCGAACAGGCCCGCAAGCGTCAGCGCGGGAAGAAAAGAGGCTCCAAAAGGAGCGAAGCTGAAAACGGTGGCGACGCCGAGCAGGAGCGCCGCGAGGGTAGCGAGCATCGGGGGCATCAAGCCCCGCCCGACTCGGGTCCTTCGTCGGGAATGGGCGTCAGTTTTTCCACCTGCACGGTGTAGATACGGCGGCTGTCGGCGCGGATGACCTTGAAGCGGAAGTTGCCGATGGTGGTCGATTCGCCGCGCTTCGGAAGACGTTTGAATCCCGACAGCACCAGGCCACCCACGGTGGCGTACTCCTGATGCCCGAAATCCGCGCCGAGCGCCTCGTTGAAGTCGGCGATCTCGGTCTGCGCCTTGACGCGGTAGCGGCCATTCGCCTCGGGAATGATGTTGTCCTCGGCTTCGTCGAAATCGTACTCGTCCTCGATGTCGCCGACGATTTGCTCCAGCACATCCTCGATGGTGACCAGTCCCGAGACTCCACCGTATTCATCGACGACGATGGCGATATGGTTGCGATTGGCGCGGAAGTCGCGCAGCAATACGTTGAGCCGCTTCGATTCGGGAACGAAAACCGCGGGGCGCAGAGTGTCGCGAAGGTTGAAGCTTTCCGGATTGGCATAATAATTCAGCAGCTCCTTGGCCAGCAGGATGCCGATTACATCGTCCTTGTTCTCGCCGATGACCGGGAAGCGCGAGTGCCGAGTCTCGAGCACGAACGGGATGAAGCCGGCCGGCTCGTCCTCGATCGATACCACGTCCATCTGCGCGCGCGGGATCAAGATGTCGCGCACGGTCATTTCGGAAACCTGCAACGCACCTTCGATGATCGACAGCGCATCGGCGTCCAGGAGCTTTCGCTCGAAAGAGCCGTGCAGCAGCTGGAGGAGCTCTTCGCGGTCCTCCGGCTCACGGGTCAGAAAAGCCGACAGCCGTTCGAGGAGCGTCGGTTTTTCCGCGAACCTGGTGTTACGGTCGTCTTCGGCGGCGCTCATCGGCTCGGTGCCGCGCGGGTCTCTGCCTCGCCGCGCGCCGCATACGGGTCCGCTACGCCGAGCGCGGCAAGGATCGCCACCTCGCGCGCCTCCATCCGGGCTGCATCGTCGGCGCGGCCATGGTCGTAACCTTGAAGGTGCAGCATGCCGTGAACCACAAGATGGGCGCAGTGCGCGGCAAGCGTCTTCCCCTGCTCGGCCGCCTCTTGTCTCAACAGTGGGAGGCATAGCACCACGTCGCCGTGAACCATGCCGGGTCGATCATCGTACGCGAACGACAGCACGTTGGTAGGACCGCTCTTGCGTCGATAACGGCGGTTGAGTATCGCGCCTTCCGCGGTGTCGACAAGGCGCAGCGTCACGACGGCGTCACTTGCCAGCGCGGCGGATGCCCAGCGTCGAAGAAGCTTCCTTGCCGGCAAATCGTCGCCGGCGACCGCATATTGAACGCTGAGCGAAAGGCGCGCGTTTTGGCTCACGTCGCTGCCAGCATATTCGAATGCACGAGCGACGATGCTGCCCGCGTCTGCGAATGCGCCAGCTCGAGCAGCTTGGCAAAAAGTGGAACAACGGTCGTATTGTCGTGCGCCAGAAGGTTGTCGCCGACGTAGATCTCGATCGACGACCCGCCGGGAGTGTTTCCGGGACCGAAGCGCTGTGCGAGCCACGCTCCGTCTTCCGACGCGATCCGGTCCCGCGCAGCCGTAAGCGCGGCGGGCGGCGCGGCAAAGTGAACGTGAAAGAGGTTGACCTGCGGAGGCTGCGGATCGATGACTATCCCATCGATCGTCGACAGCCCGGCGGCGAAGCGGAGGGCACGTGCACGGTACGCCGGCATTTTCGCGAGCTGCATGTCGAGGCGCATCGCAGCCGATGCTACGAAGGGGTGAAGCTGCACCAGAGTGCCGCCCTGACGGCGTCTCCAGATGCGCGCTTCGGCGATGAAATCCTCCGGGCCCAGCAGCATCGCCCCAGCGAGCGCGCCGATGCCTTTGTAGAAGGACACGTAGACCGAGTCGAACGGCGCGCAAAGGTCGGCCAGAGACCTTGGCGCAAAGTATTCTCTGGCTTCCCACAGCCGAGCGCCGTCCATGTGCAGCCTCATGCCATGGTCGTGAGCGAGCGCGGAGAGCGCCTCGATTTCCTCCCACGGCGGGAGCCGCCCGCCTATTTCCCTGGCTGGCAGCTCGACCAGCAGTGCCGCCGGCTGCTCGGTGCTGTCGGCATCGCTTTTGGCTAATAGGGCCGCAAGATCGCGCGCCTCGGTGGGACGCTCTCGCGCACCGAGCAGCGTGGCGTCGAGGCCGTGCAGATGCGCGTAGGCACGCTCCTCGTGAAGCTCGAGGTGCGAGGTGGCGTGCATGGCGATCCGCCGGATGCCCTTTCGCTCGCACCATATGCGCAGCGCAATGAGCTGCGCCATGGTCCCGCTGGGCATGAAAACCGCAGCGGCCTTGCCCAGCAGCGTGGCGACCTTGCGCTCGAATCCTTCGATCAGCTCGCCCTCGCCGTACCGGTCGGCATGCCAGCCATGCTCCTGGCACCAATGTCCAATGCGCGCGAGCTCGGCGCCGGGCGCCGGTAGCGCGTGCCCCGACACGTGAATCGTGCAGCGTCTGCGCAGAGACTCCTGCTCCGCCGCGTTCAGCGGAGCCGGAATCATCTTCCGCCCGGCGGCGTATCGCTGGGAGCATCGATGCGTTCGCTTTTCGTACGCATTTCATACGCGTTGATGATTTTCTGCACCAGCGGGTGACGCACGACGTCGGCGCTGGTGAACTCGGTAAACGCGATTCCGCGCACGTCGGCCAGAACCCGCCGGGCTTCGATCAAGCCGCTTTTCTGTCCGCGCGCGAGATCGATCTGGGTTACGTCGCCCGTGATGACCGACTTGGTGCCGAATCCGATCCGGGTCAGGAACATCTTCATTTGCTCGGGCGTCGTGTTCTGCGCTTCGTCGAGGATGATGAACGAATGGTTGAGCGTGCGCCCCCGCATATAGGCGAGCGGAGCGATCTCGATGGTGTTGCGCTCGAAGAGTTTAGCTGTCTTGTCGAACCCCATCAGGTCATAAAGGGCGTCGTACAGCGGCCGCAGATAAGGATCGACCTTTTGCGCGAGGTCGCCCGGAAGAAAGCCGAGCCGCTCGCCGGCTTCGACTGCTGGCCGCACCAGCACGATGCGCTTGACCGTATCGCGTTCGAGCGCGTCGACGGCGCAGGCGACGGCGAGGTAGGTCTTGCCGGTGCCGGCAGGACCGATGCCGAAGGTGATGTCGTGTTCCTGGATGTGGCGCAGGTACAGGATCTGGTTCGGCGTCCGCCCGTGCAGGTCGGCGCGACGGGTGCGCAGCTGCGCCGTCGCGGTATCGCTTTCGCTGGGCGGCGCGACAGCGGCATTATGCTGCGTCGCCAGTTCGATCAAGCCGAGCTGGATATCGTCGACCGAGAGCGGCTCCGCCGCGTGGGCGTAAAAGCGTTGCAGCGCCGTTGCCGCCTGTTGTACCTGCGGCGACGCGCCGCGCAGCGTGATCGCGCTGCCACGCCGGGCGATGGTGACGTCGAGCGCCGCCTCGACCTGGCGCAGGTTGGCGTCGAGCGCGCCGCAAAGATTGGCCAGCGCGCGGTTGTCTACGGGCGAGAGCTCCAGCTCGACGGTCTGCGGCTTCAACGGGTGCCTAGTTCATTACACGCCGGGGCGCAGCAACGGGGCCTTCAATGCCTCTTCCAGCGTATTTTCGCACTCCGCGAGATGCGCGCGCGCCTCCTTGGAGTACGTGCTCCTGGGCTTCGCGACCTTGATCTGAGCGAGCAATTGCTTGGCGTTTTCGCGTTGCAGCGCGCGGGAGTCGGCCTGAACGGTTGGCGACGATCGCAGCAGCGTACCGGCGATTCGGCGCAGATATTCGCGCTGAAGATTGCGACGGAACGAGCCGATGTCGCGACCGGTTTTCAATTCGCTCCAGATCGCGTCCTGGAGCGCGTCGTACAGCTCGGAAAGGCGGAAGCTCTGGTTGTCCTTGGTCTGCCGGAATTCGCCTTCCGCGATCCGCGTCGCCACGCTGTCGCTCATCAGCTGGTCGAGCATCGCCTTCTGGACGCCCAGCATGCGCGTGGTCAGGACGATATCGGGCGTGATCGCGCTCGATCCGGCGTCGTCACGGAAACGGTCGAACTGATCCACGGTCAGGCGGCGCACGAACTCGGGCCGCAGGCGGAAGCTGTCGACTGACAAAAGCCCGTCGGCGATAAGCTTGAGCGCCGCCCGCTGCTTCATCGCGGGCACCGGCGTAAACGGGTCGCGGCCGCTGCCCGCGTGGTCGCGCACATAAACAACGCCGCCGACAAATTTCGCTCCGACGACGCCCGCGTTGCTCAATTGGGTGAGGCCGGCAAGAAAGTTGCGCCGCAGCATCTCGTAGCTCTCGCCCGGTTTCAGCTGGCGCTCCTGCAAACGGTCCCACAGCTCGCGCGAGAGCTTTAGCCGGCGCGTCGCGTAGTCGAGCGGATCGCTCCCCAAGTCGCGACGGTTGACCTGCGGATCCATGCCTTCGGCCGATCCGCCGAAGCCGGCGTCGATGTCGTTGCCAAAGGCCAGTTGCGGCTCTCCGCTTCGAGCGGCAATTTTCGCCAGCTCTTCTTTCTCCTGCGCGGGCGCGATCGGCTTGTACGCGTATTCGATTGCCCAGTAGTCGTAGGGCCCGATCGAGTGCATTACATAATCGCCCTGCGGCTCGTCCTGGAGCGCCAGATTGATGGCGTTGTAGTCCATGACCGACCCGGCGATGCCGTTGCTCCCAGTGAACGACGCGTCCGAAAGCTGCTTCTGGGTGTAGATGGTCGATGCGCGAAAGTTATGCTGCAGCCCGAGCGTGTGCCCGACCTCGTGAGTCACCACATCCTTGAGCGTGGCCAGGACGTATTTCTCGGCCTCCGGGCTGTCAGGCGCGATTTCTCCGCGGGCGACGAGCAGATCGAGTGCGAACGCGAGCTCGTCCATGGCCACGTCGCCGTACTCGCAGAGCGTCAAGTCGCGCTGCGAGCGCGCCTCTTGCGCAACCCGCGGCGCGAACTGCTCGGAGGCCTGACGCCGCGGCACGCGCGTCCATGCGTCCTCGATTTCGATATCCGCATCGAGAATTTCCCCGGTGCGCGGATCGGCGCGGCTGGGGCCGATCGCCAAGGCTCCGGGTTCGTCGCGCACAACCCAGCGAATTGAAGCATGGCGTGCATCGGCGGTGCTGAACGGTGCATCGTCGGGCTGCACTTCCACGCGGATCGCATCCTTGAACCCGAGCTTTTCGAACGCCTTGTTCCACTCGAGAGCGCCGGCCTTGATCGTTTCGCGATATTTCTCCGGGATATTGCGATCGAGCCAGTAGACGATGGGCACCTTGGGCTCGGACATCTCGGCGTCGGGATCCATTTTCTCGAGCCGCCAGCGTTTTACGTAATAGACTTCCGGGAACGCTGCCGAATCCGAGGAAAAATCCCAGCGGCGGGACATGAAGTGACCGAGGCGGTCATCGGCGATGCGCGGCGTCATCGCCTGGGGCAGCTTGGCGAGGCTGTAGTAATAGCCGAGGAAAAGACTCCGCCCGTCCTCGAGGTGCGCCGGCGCAGCGCTGCGCGATGGGCTCGTCATCGACGACGCCGAAGGCAATTTCGGCACCGAATAATGTGCCGACACCGCGAAGCCGGTCAGATCGACGGTGTTATGCGTGGCGGTGAAGCTGGAGTTGCGCGCATCGAAGCCATAGGCGATGTGATACGCCGCTTCGAGCGCGGTTGAGCCGCCGGGAATATCGGCGAGCAAGAGCGAATTGGCGTCGATCAGTATCGACTTTCTCTCCGGATGAGGTTGGCTCGCGACCGGCACGGCCGACAGAAGGCTGTCGCTGGTCGATTCACGAACCGCGCGCGCCAGCGGCGTTCCCGCGGTGGCGAAAAACTGCGAGTTCCTGGCGATAAGCTGTACCAGGCTGCCAAGCCGGTGAAACTCGACGATGTACGAACGCAGCATCGGGCTGCGAAACGGGTCGCGGTCGCCGATGCCGTGCGTCCGGTTGAGCTGCAGGAAGAACGGCTGGTCGAATTGGTCCGGCTTGATCTCCAGCCAGACTTTCTCTTCCTTGCTGTACAGGTTGAAAAATCCCGGTTGCTCCTTGGCGTCTTTCACCACTTCGGCAAACGGTTTTTGCTGGCTTGCCACGGCAGCGGCGGCGGCCGCGGCCGCCGCGATCGCCGGTGAGTTCGCGGAAGGGCGCGCGGCGCCGGGAGCGAGTGCAGGCGTGGGAGCCGCGCCGGCAGACGGCGCGGCGTTGGCGGAGGCAGCAGTCGTTGCCGCGGTGGCGGCAGCGGCAGCCGCGGCTACGGTCGCGACGTCCGGAGCCGGCAGGGAGGCGCATCCGAACCCGAACGCTGATGCCATAGCAGCGACTAGCATTGGTGCGCGTTGCTGTGACAATGAAGACATCGAATCGGTCCTTCTAGAAGACATATATCGATACGGGCATCCCCTTTTGCCCGCATCGGCGAAAGCATTCAAGCTGCTACCAACTCCCCACGCAACGAATGTGCCAGTGCCGAGGTAATGCGCACATCCATGTAACGGCCCACAAGATCGCTGCCGCCGGCGAAATTGACGACCCGGTTGTTCTCGGTGCGCGCGGCGAGCTCCCACGCGTCTTTGCTCGCCTTGCCGGTCACCAGCATGCATTCGGTCGTTCCGACCATGCGCTGGCTGTTGGCCGCAAACTGTTCCTCTATCCGCGCCTGCAGCCGGGCCAGCCGCGCTTGTGCGACCGCAGGCGGAACTTGGTCGGCGAAGTCCGCTGCCGGCGTCCCGGGACGCGGGCTGTAGACAAAGCTGTAGCTGCCGTCGAAGACGACATCCTCGATCAGCTTCATGGTCTGCTCGAAGTCGGCATCCGTTTCACCCGGGAAACCAACGATGAAATCCGAGGACAGCGACAATTCCGGCCGCGCCGCCCGCAGACGGCGCACGGTCGATTTGTACTCGAGCGCGGTATAGCCCCGCTTCATTGCCGCCAGAATCCTGTCCGACCCCGACTGCACCGGCAGATGGAGCTGCGACACGAGCTTGGGCAAGACGGCATAGCACTCGATCAATCGCGATGACATTTCGCGCGGATGCGAGGTCATGTAGCGAATGCGCTCGAGTCCGTCGATCTCGGACAGGTATTCGAGCAGAGTGGCCAGATCGGCCTTTTCGCTACTTTCGCCCCGCACGCTCATCGCTCCGCGATAGGCATTGACGTTCTGGCCGAGCAGCGTGATTTCCTTGACACCCTGATCGGCGAGGTCGGCAATTTCGGTGAGCACGTCGTCGAACGGTCTCGAGACCTCTTCACCCCGGGTGTAGGGGACCACACAGAACGTGCAGTACTTGCTGCAGCCCTCCATGATCGAAACGAACGCCGACGGCCCCTCGACCCGCGGCGGCGGCAGATGATCGAACTTTTCGATTTCAGGAAAGCTGATGTCCACCTGCGGCCGGCCGGTGGCTTGGCGGCGTGCGATCAAATCCGGAAGGCGGTGCAGCGTCTGAGGCCCGAAGACGATGTCGACGTAAGGCGCGCGTTTCACGATCGCCGCGCCTTCCTGGCTTGCGACACAGCCGCCAACGCCGATCACCAGCGCGGGATTCAGGTTCTTGAGGTGGCGGACGCGCCCAAGATCGTGGAAAACGCGCTCCTGGGCCTTTTCGCGGACCGAGCAGGTATTGAAGAGGATCACGTCGGCGTCTTCGGGCCGATCGGTGATTTCCAATCCGGAAGCGGCGTGCAGCACGTCGGCCATCTTGGCCGAGTCGTACTCGTTCATTTGGCAGCCAAACGTACGGATATACAGCTTGCGACTCACGGCAGGACGATGGCTGTCGGTCAGGGTGCGAAAGGGCGAAAATTATAGCAGGTCAGCGCGCTGGAGCGCCGGCAGTGTGGCTATAATCAAGGCCGCAGGTGTCCGGCGCGCGTTTCCTTCGCGCGCCGGGTGAAACGGGAAGCCGGTGCGCCCGGGGGGTCAATCCCCCAGCCATCCCGGCACTGCCCCCGCAACGGTAAGTCAGTGCGGGTCGCTCCAGACGCCACTGTTCGCTTGTCAGCGAATGGGAAGGCAAGCGGCCCGGGCCAAGGATCTGACTCAAGGCCCTGAACTGACGAGTCCGGAGACCGGCCTGCGAACGGAAATGCGTCGCCCGCATTTCCGAATCTTGGCGCATCGCGGGAGGCGGTGTCCGGACGGAAGCTGTCCGCCTCTTTTCCGCCCGAACGCATTTCTCTCCGCGTTGTTTTCGATCCACCTGCCGTGCGGGGAAGCGCGGCGCATGCGGAGCATCTCGATGATCCACTTTTTAGTGTCCTCCCGTGGCGCGCTGCCCTGCGCGGCCATCGCTTTCCTTTGCACTGTTCATTCCGGACTTCCGGTCGCGCAAACGAGCATCCCGCCGGTGATCGTCACTGCGTTGCGCGCGGAGCAAGCGTTGACGGACTTGCTGGCCGACGTCACGGTCATCGGGGCGGAGGAAATCGCACGTGCCGGCGCGGGGGGGCTCGCGGCCCTGCTACAGCGTCAGCCCGGTGTCGAGATCATTGCCAACGGCGGGCCGGGCTCGACCAGTGGCGTGTTTCTTCGCGGCGCCAACACCGGACATACGCTGGTGCTGGTCGATGGACTGCGTATCGGCTCGTCGACGAGCGGCACGGCGCCGTTGGAAGCGATTCCGCTGGAGCAGATCGAGCGCATCGAGATATTGCGTGGCCCCGCATCCAGCCTTTACGGGGCCGATGCGCTGGGGGGCGTCATCCAGGTGTTCACGCGCAAGGGGGGCGATGCGTTGACGGCGAACGGCGGTGCAGGCTACGGTCGCTACAGCACGAGCAGCGTCTTCGGCGGCGTCTCGGGTCGGGGTGGGGGTGACGGTGGCCCGTGGCGCTTCGCCTTGCAAGCGGGCCACCGGCAGAGCGACGGCTTCAACGCCATCGTCAACGCGCAGAACTTTAGCTACAACCCCGACCGCGACGGCTACCGGAACGACAACGTCAGCGGTAGCGTGGCCTTTCGCTTTGCGCCCGAGCAGGAGATTTCGGCGCAGGTGTTCAAGAGCCGCCTCAACGCCCAGTTCGACGCCGGTCCGGGCTTCGATGACCGCACCGTCACCACGGTGGAAAGCTATTCGATAGCGAGCCGCAACCGATTAGCAACGTTCTGGACGAGCGAGCTCCGGGCGGCGCAGACCGGCGACGACAGCAACTCCGAAACGGGCTTCGGGCCGTCGCGCTTCCGTACTCGCCAACGCCTGTATTCCTGGCAAAACGAGCTCATGCCCGGCTATGGCCGCCTTACGGTCATTGCCGAGCGGCGCGAGGAGCGGATCGACACCGACGCGGGTTTTGGCGTGAGTTCGCGCAACACCAACGCGCTGACCGGCATCTACCAGCTCCGCGAGGGGTCGCACCTGGCGCAGGCAAGTCTGCGTCGCGACGACAGCTCGCAATTCGGCGCGCGGACCACCGGCACGCTCGCCTATGGTTACGCGCTTGCCGCGGAGTTGCGCGCGACGGCGAGCTTTGGCAGCGCGTTCAAGACGCCGACATTCAATGACCTGTACTTCCCGGGTTTCTCAAATCCCGGGCTCAAGCCCGAGTCGGCTCACAACGCCGAGCTTGCGCTGCGCTACTCGAGCGACGCGTTGAGCGCGGGTTTAATCGCCTACCGCAATCGGGTGCACGACCTCATCGTGTTTCAATGTGACGCCAACTTCAACTGCGCGCCGCAAAATATCGCCGACGCGACGCTCGAAGGCGTGACGGCGGAGCTTGCCGGCCACCTTGGCGAGGTCGGTGCCAAGGCGAGCATCGATGTGCAGCGGCCCACCAACGACACCAGCGGATTTCTGCTGCCGCGGCGCGCTCGGCGGCACGCCGCTTTTTCGCTGATGCGGGATGCGGGCCCGCTGCAGGTCGGCGCCGAGGTCGTCGCGTCCTCGGCGCGCTTCGACGATGCCGCCAATACGCGCCGCATGGGCGGGTACGCACTGCTCAACTTGACCGCCGAATACCGGCTTGGAAATCGGTGGACGATTTTGGCGCGTCTCGACAATGCTTTGGACAAGCATTACGAGCTTGCCGCCGATTTCAAGACTGCCGGCGCCAATGCATTCGTCGGGGTACGGTGGCTGTATCAATGAAAACCGAAGCTGCCGGCGAAACTGATTTCGCTCGCCAGAGAGCCGTGGCTGCGATTGCGCTTGCGTTGACGCTAGCGGTCGGATCGTGCGCCGCGGCGCCCGTCGCGGTGATCGACTCGGTCGGCACCAAGGTCGAGCTCGCTGCACCCGCGCGACGCATCGTGAGCCTCGTGCCGCATGCCACGGAGCTCTTGTTTGCGGCCGGTGCGGGAAGCCAGATGATCGGAGTGATCGCGCCCGCGGACTGGCCGGCCGAGGCGGCCGCGCTGCCCCAGGTCGGCGACGCGCGCGCGATCGATCTCGAGCGCATCGTTGCCTTGCGGCCCGATCTCGTCGTGGCATGGCCCTATGTCGCGCCGGCGCAGATCGAGCGCCTGCGCGATCTGGGGCTCGCGGTCTACTTGAGCGATCCGCATACCCCGGAGGCGATCGCCGACGATCTCGAGCGACTCGGAGCGCTTGCCGGAACGCACGAAAGCGCGCTCCGTGCGGCAACGGGCTTTCGCTCGCGCCTTGCCGCGTTGCGAGCGCGCGAGCGCGGCACGCCGAGAGTGCGCGTGTTTTACGAGATATGGCATCTGCCGCTCTATACCATCGGCGGCGCCCACCTAATCAGCGCCGCGATCGATCTTTGCGGCGGAGAAAATGTGTTTGCATCGATCAGATTGCCGGCACCCGCGGTCAGCGTCGAATCGGTCCTCGCCGCCGGGCCCGAGGTCATCGTTGCCGGGACCGATGGCGCGCTACGGCCGGCGTGGCTCGATGCGTGGCAGCCATGGCGCTCCGTTCCGGCGGTCGAGCGAGGCAACCTGTTCGTCGTCGACGCTAATCTACTCCACCGCGCCGGTCCCCGCTTCATCGACGGTGTCGAAGAACTCTGTTCCGCTCTCGATCGGGCGCGGATCAATCTCGGACGACGCTAGCTCTGTCGCCTTGACGTTGAGACGTCAAAACGCTATGGTACGACCTATGGATACTCCAAAGCGCGCCACTGTCTATTTCGATGTCGCCGTTCATCGAGCCCTTCGCCTCAAGGCCGCCGCAAGCGACCGGTCCATCTCGGACCTGGTCAACGAAGCCGTTCGCGTGGCGTTGGCCGAAGACGCTGAAGACCTGGGAGCCTTCGACACGCGCAAAGCCGAACGAAGCGTTTCGTTTGAATCATTCGTTCGCAGCCTAAGGCAACGTGGCCGCATATAGGCTGCTCATCAAGCCCTCCGCTGCCAAGGAAATCGAGGCCATCGGAGCAAAAAAAGATCGCCAACGCATCGTCGCGCGCATTTTCGCCCTTGCCAACGAGCCACGACCGGTCGGCTGCGAGAAGTTGGCGGGCGCCGAAGGGCGCTTTCGCGTTCGACAAGGCCAATTTCGCATCGTCTATGCCATCGACGATGCCTCGCGCACCGTTGAAGTCATAAAGGTCGGACACCGCCGCGAAGTCTATCGCGGCGCCACCTGACCCGTTCCTCAACGCGAATATCTCGCGGTCCGGTTGTCGCAGTTAGCTTGGTTCGGTTAGTTCGGGACGAAACAGAGCTCTTCGCCCGCCCCGAGCGTCTTGAGCGCGACCCCGTAGATCTTCGACAGACGCTCTGCGGTAAGAAGCTCCGCTGCGGGGCCGGCGATGGCCGTTCCGTGGTCGAGCATCAGGACGTGATCGCAAAATCGCCGCGCGAGGTTGACGTCGTGAAGAACCATGATCAGCGCGCTGCTCTGCTCGCGCGCCAGCGCGGTGAGCCGCCGCAGCACGGCGAGCTGGTGGGCGAGGTCGAGATGGGAAGAAGGCTCATCGAGAAGAAAAAGTCTCGGCTGTTGCGTGAGCAGTGCCGCGAGCGCGGCGCGGCGGCGTTCGCCGCCGGACAGGGTGCGAACGTCGCGCGCTTCGGCATCGGCAATGTCCATCAGCGCAAGCGCTTCGCGCGCGATGCGCAAGTCGTCCGCGCTTTCCCACTGCCATCGCGACAAATACGGATGGCGGCCGATCATTGCGGTCTCTAGCACGGTCGCACCGAAGGCGTCGCTGTCGTCCTGGGTCAGCAAGCCGCGAGTGCGGGCGACTTCGCGCGCGGACAGCGTGGCGAGCGGCCGGCCATCGAGCGCTATCGCGCCGGCCGCAGGCGGACGCAAGCCGGCCAGGGTGTGCAGAAGCGTGGACTTGCCGGCGCCGTTGCGGCCGAGGATCGCCCAGCACTGTCCTGGCGCGACCGAGAAATCCAGCTCCCGGCAGACGCCGTTTCCAGCGATGGTCACCGTCAAACCTCGCACGGCGAGGATGGCGTCCTCGCTCATCGATCGCGCCGCAGCAGCAGGAGAAAAAGCGGGACGCCGATCAGCGCGGTAATCACGCCGACGGGGAGCTGTGCCGGCGCCACGACCTGACGCGCCAGCGAGTCTGCGATCAACAGCAGCGCGCCTCCCGCGAGTGCCGACGCCGGCAGCACGATGCGCTGGTCGTTGCCGAGCACCAGCCGCACCGCGTGCGGAACGATCAGACCAACAAAACCGATCGCGCCGGCGGTGGTCACGGCGACCGCGGTGAGCAGCGCCGCCAGCGCGAAAATCAGCCACGGCAGCTGCCGCGACACGCCGAGCGCGGCAGCCGCGGTTTCGCCTCGCGACAATGCGTTGAGATCGCGCGCGAACGGCAGCGCGATGATGACTCCGGCCGCCAGCACCGCCAGCGCGAGCCACGGCGCGGGCGGAGAAGAGAGGTCGCCGATCAGCCAGAAAAGCATGCCGCGAAGTTGCGCTTCGGGCGCCAATGACAAGAGCAGCGCCACGACCGCGCCCCAACCGGCCGCGACGATCACCCCGGTAAGGAGCAGCCGCGTCGGAGACCAGGCGCCCGCTCCGCGCGCGAGCCCGAACACCATAATCGTGGAAAGGAATCCGCCGCCGAAGGCGCCGACCGGCGTCAACCAGGTGGCGGCGCCGATCAACATCGCCGTTAGCGCGCCGACCGCCGCGCCGCCGGAGACACCCATGACGTAAGGATCGGCGAGCGGATTGCGCAACAGCACTTGCAGCAAGGCGCCGGCGAGAGCCAGCGAGCCGCCGGTGGCGAAGCCCGCGAGTGCGCGCGGAAGCCGCAGTCCCTGGACGATGGCGCGCGGCGTAGTCTCGCCGTCGCCCAGGAGCGCCTGCAGCACGGTGGCAGGGCCGAGGGAGACGCTGCCGACACCCAGCGCCAGCGCAAACGCGCCCAGCGCGACGACGGCGAGCGCGCCGAGCGCACTGGGTGCGGATATGCGGGTCATTAAAAGGACTTGCGTGGGGTTCGAAGTCAAGCGAAAGCCGGGCGAGCGAGAGATTATAGTCCGCGGGTGTGACCTATAATTGCGTAGCCGAACGCGGAATCTCCGCGAAAGCAGGCGCGAAGTCGAGCAAACGGCCCAGCGCGGACCGGTGTTTGCGTCTGAGACAGGGACATTCCCGCTTTACGGCAACGACGATATTTTTCGAATCGAAGCGTAAGTCAACTAACGCACGTCACTCATGAGCAAAGCCTTTACCCGCGAAGACGACTCCGATATCGAAGACGATGTCGAGGATGTGTCGCCGCTGCCGGAGGGCAGCCGCAACTACATGACGCCGGGCGGATTTGCGCGCCTCAAAACGGAGCTCGGCACGCTGGTCGAGCAGGAGCGGCCGAGCGTCGTGGCGATCGTGTCGTGGGCCGCCGGTAACGGCGACCGCTCGGAAAATGGCGACTACATCTACGGAAAGAAGCGTCTGCGCGAAATCGATCGGCGCATTCGCTTCCTGATCAGAAGGCTCGACAACGCCGAGGTGGTCGACCCGACGGTGCGGCGCGATGCGGACGACGAAGATCAGATATTTTTCGGCGCGACCGTCACCGTGCGCGGCCGCCAAGGCGAAGAGCGCACGATAAGTATCGTCGGCATAGACGAGATCGACACCGCTCGCGGCTACGTCAGCTGGGTCTCGCCTATCGCCCGCGCGCTGATCAAGGCGCGCGAGGGTGACACCGTAACGCTCAAGACGCCGGGCGGTACCGAAGAGCTGGAGATACTTGCAGTCCGATACGATCCGCTCGCAACCCATTAGCGTTGCGCAACGCGCACTCGACGCGCCGCGGTTGACGCCGCGGAATCGTTCCGCCTATAGTGCGATCGAGAATCCCATGGCCTCCGACTTCAGCGAACTCGCAGGGCTCGAGCAAAAGCTCGCTACGCTGCTTGCGGAGTATGTTCGACTGCGCGCGGAGAACGAGTCATTGAAGCGCGAGCTCGGCCGCTCGATGGAACAGAACCGGTTGCTGAACTCGCGCATCGCCGCCGCGTCCGCGCGACTCAACTCGCTGCTGCAGCAGCTGCCGGAATCGACGAGCTGAATCGGTGGAAGATCCTTCGATCACGCTCGACGTTTCGATCCTGGGGCGCGAATATCGCGTCGCCTGCCGCGAGTCCGAACGCGAGGAACTGCTGCAGGCGGTGCAGTTCGTCGACCGCCGCATGCGCGAGATCCGCGACTCTGGAAAGGTCTCGGGTGCCGAGCGCATCGCAGTCATGGCGGGACTCAACATCGCGCACGAATTGCTGCGCTCGAAAAGCGGCAACGGAAGCGCGCCGGCCGCGGGCTTTGACACCGCCGGCATTCAGCGTAGAATTTCAGCAATGCAGCTAGCCATCGATCGTGCGATGGCGGAGCAGGACAAGTTGTTCTGATCTCGTCTTACTCCACTGCGCCCTTTGTCCCCTGCGGTGTTCGAGCTGGCCATACATTCTTTGAACCAATGCTAACTTAGCAGGTTGCCGTGCTTTCAACGGGCCGGTGTGCGCTCCCTACGCGGAAGCGCCTGATGGCCCTGGCAGGCAACCCTCTTGAACTGCGGTTCAAGATGAGGCTGGCACGGCACAGGCGGGGGACTCCCTCTAAGGGCGTCGCTAAAGGCGACTCGCCGGGTTTCGTTTGCCGTTTCTCGACGCGTCACTCTTAGCTGACATGCGCTACTGGCTGAAGAACGCACATGTCAACGTGATTGTTGGAAGTAGCCGACAGCCTCGATTGCGGTGATGGCGGGCGGGCAAACGGTCACCGCGGCAGGCGCGTAACATGTGCCTCGCCGTCGATCTGGCGCGCGCCAAGAGGCCGTTGGCGCGCGGTTGTGGTTGGCCGCAAGCGCCAGCCGCAAGTCGGCTCAGTCGTCCTGTTCGCCCCTGTGAGTCCTGCCGATAAACGTGCCCCAGTTTGCCGAGCGCTTGCGCACGCCACCGGGGATCATCTCAGTGGCCATCCAGATGGTGCCGTCCTGACCAACCGCCGCGGCCGAGTAGTCACCCCATCGCGGCCGGCCGAAGAGATAGGCCGAGAAGCCGTCTTGCGGAGCCTTACCCTCGGCCATCATATGGATCGTTCTCGTGCCGAACTTCCAGAACGCGGCGCTCGGGAAGAACTGCGGGCCGGTGAGCGTGAACACCATGGCGGCCTCACCGCTCGCACGGCCGGGACCACGGTAGCGCCCCTGGCGAGCGCCGCCTTGGATAGCGCGTAGATCTGCGCGCCTTCGTAGGAAAAAAAGCCGAAGGCGTTCGTGCTGACGTAAAAGCCGTTGGCGTCGGCGCCGATCAATGGCTGATCGCCTAGGCACGGGCAATCGGCACCCCCAGGGATGAAGTCGGAGCCGTCGTTGGTGACGTCGATGTCATAGATGAGGAAGCTGCCGGTAGGGTCGCCCGTCTGGCTGACCGCGATCTTGATGTGGTTGTCGCTGAAAAAGTTGTCGTACTCGATCATGGTGACGAACCAGCGATTGCTGGGGGCGTCGTAGATGCATTTGGGATCGCTCACGTTGAGCGAGAAGGGGACGCCAAAGAACGCGTTGGCCTGCGCCGGTCCCGCCACTAGGCGGCCGGTCTCGGAATAGACGGCGAACGCGCTGTTCACACCCTCGAAGACGTAGCCGTTGCCTACGCACAAGGCCTGATCGGGCGGCTCCACGGAAAAGCCCATGTTGACGTTGGCCTGGTCGAGGTTGCTCAGCCCCTTGAAGCCGAAGCCGCTCTCGTCTTCACCAAGGCGCAAGCCTGCAACACGTGGAAGCGTCAGCGGCGCCAAGCTTGCTTGCGCACTGTGTCGGGCACGAAGGTCCGAGACCAGCTTTTGCATCATCGCATCGTGCTTTTGTTCGCGGCCGGTGTCGCGGATCGAGTCGTCGCTTGGTACGCCTGGCGGCACCCTGGCCGCCGCCGAAGCGATCGAGCTGACTCCCCTCGTTCCGACGTTGACCGGTGAGTTGCGCACGCTGGCAGCGAGTGCCTGCGACGATACCAGCGCCAGTGCGAACGCAAGCAGAACGATTGTTCGAGTTACCATAGGTGAAAGGGCGAAAGGTACAGCTTTGCCAACCTTGTCGCAAGGCGCCGTCGCCGCGTTGCGCGGAGGTGCGCCGGAGCAAAGCACCACCGGCACTATTTCCTTCGTCCGTCGTACAGAGATTGGCGATGACGACGCTGTCCTTTCTTTGCTGGTGCGCCGAGTTAGTCAGCCAACAATGAAAGTCAACGCAGATATTCGAGGACCCAGTTCTGAGTAATAATGAATTCATGACAAATCCCGATCACCCACGCGGTCACCATGACATGGGTGGGCTCCCGGCGGGTGCCGTGGAGGCGACCGAGCACGACTACGCGCTGTGGGAAAAACGCGTGGATGCGCTGATGGTGCTGCTCAGCCACAAGGACCGGCGGCTGCTCACCGTGGACGAGCTCCGACGCAATATCGAGAGCCTCGGCGCGGAAGCCTACGACAAGATGACCTACTATGAGCGCTGGATCTACGCGATCACCCAGACGCTCCTGCAACGCGGCGTGATCACCGTGGACGAACTGGGCCGCAAGATCGAGGCCATCCGGGCCAGTGAGGCGCAGCGTGGATGAACCTGTCGTTCCTCGCTTTCACATAGGCGATCGAGTCACGGTGCGCGCGGCCTACCCGATCGGCCACGTGCGCACTCCGTACTATGTCCGTGGCAAGCACGGTGTGATCGAACGGCTCTGCGGTGCCTTCCCCAATCCGGAGGAGCTTGCCTACGCGAGACCGGGGCGGCCGGCGCAGCCGCTGTACCGCGTGCGCTTCCTGCAGCGCGATGTGTGGCCCGACTATGCTGGTCAGCCCGTCGACGTGGTCGAGGTGGAGATTTATCAGCACTGGCTGGAAGCCGAGGAGCATGGAAGATGAGCCACGATCACGATCATGCCCAAGATCATGCGCACGTCCACCGCTATCCGCCACGCCCCGACCAGGACGACACGCTCACCTATTACCGCGCGATGGAAGCTGCGGTGCGCGAGCTGCTGATCGACAAGGGCGTCATCACGGCGGAGGACGTGCGTCGCCAGGTAGAGGAAATGGACGGCCGCAACGCTGGCCGAGGCGCGACAATGGTAGCGCGTGCGTGGCTCGACCCCGCGTACAAGCAGCGTATGCTCGCCGACGGCGCCAAGGCGGCCGAGGAGATCGGCCTCGACGTGGGGCTGCTGAAGTTGGTGGCGGTAGAGAACACGCCGGAAGTGCACAACGTGATTGTCTGCACGCTCTGCTCGTGCTATCCGCGCATGCTGCTCGGCCTCCCGCCGGATTGGTATAAGAGCCGGAACTATCGTTCGCGCGTGGTGCGCGAGCCGCGTGCGGTGCTCGCTGAGTTTGGCACGGTGATTCCCGAAGACGTGCTGATCCGCGTGCACGATAGCACCGCCGATATGCGCTACTTGGTCGTGCCTAGACGTCCGGAAGGAACCGATAACTGGAGCGAAGTGGAACTTACGAGGCTGGTGACGCGCGACAGTATGATCGGCGTCGCATTGGCGGATAACGGGTAGCAGCCCAGTCTGGTCCTGATGGATTACCTATGCGCTACTGGTTGATGAAATCCGAACCGGACGATGTGTCCATCGATCACCTCGCCCGCATGCCGAAGCAGACCGTGGCGTGGTACGGCGTTCGTAATTATCAGGCGAGGAACTTCATGCGCGATCAGATGCAGGTTGGCGATCCCGCATTTTTCTATCATTCGAGCTGCGCCGAGCCCGGCATCGCGGGCATCGTGAAGGTGAGCAAGGCCGCCTATCCCGACAAGACGCAGTTCGACAAAAAGAGTCCGTACTACGATCCCAAGGCGACGCCCGATGCGCCGCGCTGGGTCAACGTCGAAGTAACTTTCGTAGAGAAAACGCGGCTCATTTCGCTTCCCGAACTCCGTGCTCACGCGGAGCTTGCGACCATGCGCGTTCTCGCGCCAGGAAACCGGTTGTCGATCACGCCGGTCGATCCTCGCGAATGGACGTTCATTACCAAGAAGATGTTGAAAGTGTAGTTTGGACTTGATGCTGATCCCGGTGTTTCTTGTCATCGGGTGTGTGGTCGGCTTCATCGCAGGCTTGCTCGGCATCGGCGGCGGAATGACCATGATTCCGCTGCTGACGCTGATCTTCACCTATGAGCATTTTCCAGCGGACGACATTCTGCACATAGCGGTGGCGACGTCGATGGCGACGATCGTGTTTACGTCGATTGCCAGCGTGCGCGCGCATAACCGGCATGACGCGGTGCTGTGGCCCGTTTTCTGAAAGCTGGCGCCGGGAATTCTGATCGGCTCGCTGGCCGGCCCGCAGATCGTCAGCGGGATGTCGACGCAACTGCTGTCGGGCGTCTTCGCCTTGTTCGCCTCGTATACGGCAACGCGCTTGCTGCGCAACAAATTGCCGAAGCCGAGCCGTGAATTGCCCGGAGCATTCGGATTATGGCTCGTCGGCGGTGCCATCGGCGTTCTGTCGAGCATGGTCGGCGCCGGCGGAGGATTCATCTCGGTGCCGTTCATGACGGCGTGCAACGTTCGCCTTCACAACGCTGTGGCGACCTCCGCCGCACTCGGTCTGCCCATCGCGGCCGCCGGCACGGCAGGATTTCTGATCGCCGGGTTTCGCCATCCGGGCCTGCCGCCGTATACCGTTGGCTACATCTACCTGCCCGCTCTCATCGCGATCGTCAGCGCCAGCATGCTTATCGCGCCGATCGGCGTCCGGCTGGCGCATCGATTGCCGGTCGCGCGTCTGCGGCACGCGTTTGCCGGATTGATGTACCTGATCGCGGCGTTTTTCTTCTGGAAGCTGGTCAAAGGCTGAGGGGCTCACCGACTCTGACGCGGGCGCTAAGGTGAGCTCGCCGAGTAACGCTTTCGCAAAGTATTCTTTTCGACCTTGCCCATCGCGTTGCGCGGCAGCTCTTCGACGAAATGCACGCGCTTGGGCACTTTGAAATGGGCGATCTCCGCCTTCAGCGCAGCAATAAGATCGGCTTCGCTGGGCGCATGTCCGGCCTTGGCGACGACGACCGCCGTGACCGCTTCGCCGAAGTCCGGATCGGGAACGCCGATGACCGCCGACTCGGCGATGCCGGGCAGCGCATCGATTCGCTCCTCGATCTCCTTCGGGTAGACGTTGAGTCCACCGGTAATGATCAGATCCTTCGCCCGCCCCACGATCTTCAAATAGCCGTTGTCGAGCAGTTCGCCCATGTCTCCGGTTTTGAAAAACCCGTCGGCGGTAAACTCGTCGCGCGTTCTGTCCGGCATTCGCCAGTAGCCGGCGAACACGTTCGGACCTTTCACTTCGATGCCGCCGATGGCGCCGGGGAGACAGGGCCGCGCGTCGTCGTCGACCACGCGCACCGTGACACCCGGCAGCGGCGGTCCCACGCTGCCGCAGATGCGCTCGCCGCGGAGCGGATTCGAGGTATTCATTCCCGTTTCGCTCATTCCGTAGCGCTCGAGAATCGCCTGACCCGATCGCGAGCGAAATTCGGTGAACGTTTCGGGTAGAAGTGGCGCCGAGCCCGAGATGAAGAGCCTCACGGAGCGGCAGGCGTCCTCGGCGAAACCGGGCTGGGCGAGCATGCGGGTATAGAACGTCGGGACACCCATCATCACGCTCGCATGCGGTAGCTGGCCCAGCACCTCGGCGGCGTCGAATTTCGGCAGCCAGAGCATGCGGCTGCCGGAAAGAAGCGCGCAGTGGCATGCCACGAAGAGGCCGTGGACGTGGTAGAGAGGCAGCGCGTGCAGCAGCACGTCACCCCGCGTGAAGCCCCAGGCATCGACGAGGGTCAGTGCGTTGCTCGCCAGGTTGCGGTGGGAGAGCATCGCACCCTTGGCCCGACCGGTCGTGCCCGAGGTGTAAAGGATCGCGGCCAGGTCGTCCGGCGCGGAGACGGCGGTGTCGAACGTCTCGGGTGCGTCGCGTGCGGGATCGAGCAGCGTTCCTTTGTCGCCGGAAAGGGTCAGGACCGTCGCTTCGGGCCGGAGCGCGGCGACGGTGGCGAGATTGTCCGGTGCGCAGACGATGACGCGCGGCTCGGCATCGCCGAAAAAATACGCCAGCTCGCTTTTTTGATAGCCGGTGTTCAGCGGCAGATAGACAAGGCCCGCGCGCAGGCAAGCAAGATAGAGGGCGAGCGCCTGCCAGCACTTGTCGACCTGTGCCGCCACGCGATCGCCTTTTTCGCAACCAGCGTCGACAAGCACGTGCGCGAGGCGCGCAGCCATGGCGTCGAGGTCGTCGTAATGAATCACCGCCCCGCCAGGATGGAGGATGCACGGCTGCTCGCCGTGCTCGGCAAAGTGATCGCGCAGCAGGGCGTACAAGTTGGCGTTCATGGTCGCGGGGATTTCGGCGCGCGCCCCAAACCGCGGACGGCGTCAGGCGGAGATTACAACATGCGTCGCCCGGCGGTGCCACGCGGGGCGGCGCGAAGCGCAGCGGAACAAAAGCGTCAGATCAAACCGGCGCCGCGGGCCCACTTGTATTTGGCGCCAAGGACCGCGACCGGCGTCTCGGTCGTGTACGGATACGCCGGGATGCCGTGCGCAAAAAGGTGTTCCGCCGCCTCTTCAACCTCCACGTCGCCCGCAAGCGAAACCACGATCGGCTTGTGGATGCCCTTCGCCCTCATCTCGTCGACCACCTCGACCATTTTCGTTGCGAACACCATCGGCGGCGTGACGATGGTGTGCCAGTAGCCGAGTATCAGCGCGTGGATGCGCGGGTCTTCGAGGCCGAGCCGCACCGTGTTCTGGTAGGTCTTCGGCGGCTCGCCGCCGGTGATATCGACGGGGTTGCCTGCAGCACCGAAGGGCGGGATGAACTTGCGAAACGCCGCGTCGAGATCGGGAGGCATTGCCATCAGCGAGAGATTGTTGTCGACGCAGGCGTCCGATAGCAGCACGCCCGAACCGCCGGCGCCGGTGATGATGAGGACGTTCTCGCCCTTGGGCGTGGCCAAGACGGGAATCGCCCGCGCGAATTCGAGCAGGTCGCGTAAGGAGCGGGCGCGTATCACGCCGGATTGCTTCAGCACGTCCTCGTAGATCTTGTCGTTGCCGGCAAGCGCCCCGGTGTGCGAGCTTGCCGCGCGCGCGCCCATGCTGGTGCGGCCGGCCTTGAGCATCACGATGGGCTTTTTCTTCGACACGCGCTTGGCGACCTCGGCGAAGGCGCGGCCGTCTTTCAGATCCTCGCAATGCTGGGCGATGATATGAGTGTTGTCGTCCTGCTCGAAAAACGTGAGCAGGTCGTCCTCGTCGATGTCGGACTTGTTACCCAGGCCCACGATTGCCGACACGCCCATCTTGGCGGAGCGCGAAAACCCGATGATCGCCATGCCGATGCCGCCCGATTGCGACGACAGCGCGGCATGGCCCTTGACGTCGTACGCGGTGCAGAACGTGGCGCAAAGATTCTTCCACGTGTAATAGAAGCCGTAGATATTGGGACCCATGAGCCGCACGCCGTACTTGCGTCCGATCTCGACGATTTCCTGCTGTCCCGCGACATTGCCGGTCTCGGCGAAGCCCGAGGGAATGAGCACCGCGCCGGGAATCTTCTTCTCGCCGACTTCCACCAGCGTCTGCGCGACGAACTTGGCGGGAATAGCGAACACCGCCACATCGATGACGCCGGGAACGTCCTTGACGCTCTTGTACGCCTTGCGGCCCATCACCTCGGGGGCGGAAGGATTGATCGGATAGATCTCCCCCTTGTAGCCGCCGTTGATCAGGTTTTTCATGACCGAGTTGCCGATCTTTCCTTCCTCGGTGGAAGCGCCGATGACGGCGACGGCGTCGGGCTTCATGATCCGGTTCATGTCGCGCACGATATCGTCGTGGCTCGGCCGGTAACGCGCCGGCGGCGGCGAAAAGTCGACGATGATGCGCACGTCGGCGGCGATGGCGCCACTTTTGGTCGCGAACACCGGGTTCAGATCCATCTCGGTGATATCGGGAAAATCCGAGATCAGCTCGGACACGTGTTGAATCAGGCCGGCCAGTGCTTCGCGATGGACCGGATCGGAGCCGCGGACGCCCTTCAGTATTTCCGCCGCGGCAATGCCGTCGAGCATCGACAGCGCGTCTTCGCGCGATGCGGGCGCCAGGCGGAAGGTGATGTCCTTCAGCACCTCGACCAGGATGCCACCGAGGCCGAAAGCTACAAGCTTGCCAAAGGATGGATCGGTGACCGCGCCGATGATGACCTCCTGGCCGCCGGCGAGCATCTGCTGGACCTGCACGCCGAGGAGCTTCGCCTTGGCGTCGTATTTCTTGGCGTTGGCCATGATGGTGGCGAAGCCCTTCTCGGCTTCTTCCGCGCTTTTCACGCCCACCAGCACCCCGCCTGCCTCGGTCTTGTGCAGGATTTCGGGAGACACGATCTTGAGCACTACGGGAAAGCCCATGGCGGACGCGATCTTTGCCGCCTCGGCAGCCGAGGTCGCCACCCCTTCCTTCGGCACTGAGATGCCATACGCGTCGCACACCAGCTTGCCTTCCGGCGCCGTCAGCGAGGTTCGGCCCTCGCTTTTCACTTTGTCGAGTATCTTCCTGACCGCGGCTTTGTCATACGCCATATTTCTTCCTCTGGATTGGTCGCGCCGCCCGTTGCGGCGCAGTAGCTTCGCTTGTTGCTTGTTGGTTATTGCGTGCTGAGTTGCTGCGGTGTTCGTTACTGCGTTGATCGAAGCGACGTCAGATCGCGCCCGAGTTTCGCAGCTCCGCAACCTGCTCCGCGCTGTAGCCGAGCTCCGCCAGCACCTGGTCGGTATGCTCGCCGAGCAGCGGCGAGCGCGTCACATCGGTCGGGCTTTCGGACATCTTGATCGGGTTGCCCACCGAGAGATACTTGCCGCGTTTCGGATGATCGACCTCGACCACGGTTCCGGTCTTGCGCAGCGACGGCTCCTCGGCGATCTCCTTCATCGACAGGATCGGGCCGCACGGGATGTCGTGCTTGTTGAGCAGATCCATCGCCTCGAACTTGGTCTTGGTCTTGGTCCACTCTTCGATCTCGCCGAAGATTTCCATCAGGTGCGGCAACCGCGCCTTCGGCGTCGCGTAGCGCGGATCGGTGAGCCACTCCTTGCGGCCGATGACCTCGCAGATATCCTTCCAGACGGGAGCCTGGGTGATGAAATAGATATACGCGTTGGGATCGGTCTCCCAGCCTTTGCATTTGAGGATCCAGCCTGGCTGCCCGCCGCCCGACGCGTTGCCGGCGCGGGGCACCGCGTCGCCGAACTTGCCGTTGGGGTACTGCGGATATTCCTCCATCACGCCGGTGCGTGCGAGGCGCTGCTGATCGCGAAGCTTGACGCGGCAGAGGTTGAGCACGCCGTCCTGCATCGCGGCGAGCACCTTCTGTCCTTTGCCGGTGGTGTTGCGCTGATAAAGCGCCGCGACGATGCCGAGCGCGAGATGCAGACCGGTGCCGCTGTCGCCGATCTGCGCGCCGGTCACGACCGGGGGGCCGTCGTCGAATCCGGTGGTGGACGCCGATCCGCCGGCGCACTGCGCGACGTTCTCGTAGACCTTGCAATCCTCGTACGGTCCGGGGCCGAAGCCCTTGACCGAGGCGACGATCATGCGCGGATTGAGCGACTGGATGTGTTCCCAGGTGAGCCCCATGCGGTCCAGCGCGCCGGGCGCGAAATTCTCCACCAGCACGTCGCATTTCTTGACCAGCGCTTCGAGGATCTGCTTACCCTTGGGGTTCTTGGCGTCGACGGTGATCGAGCGCTTGTTGTGGTTGAGCATCGTGAAATAGAGGCTGTCGACGTCAGGAATGTCGCGAAGCTGGCCGCGCGTGATGTCGCCCTCGCCCGCGCGCTCGACCTTGATCACATCCGCGCCCAGCCACGCCAGAAGCTGCGTGCATGTCGGACCCGATTGCACGTGCGTGAAGTCGAGAATCTTGACGCCGTCTAAAGCCTTGCCCATCACGTTCCCCTATCCAATGCCGTCATTGGCGAAAGCGCTACTCCGACTCAGATGGCCGTCACGGTTTCTTCTTCGCGGCGGGATTGAGACTCGTGATGCGGCCGCTTTCCGTGCCCGCCTTTTCGTCGATAACCGCGTTGATCAGCGTAGGCTTGCGCGAGCGGATCGCTTCTTCCATCGCGTTGCGAAGCTCGGCCGGCGTCGACGCCATCACACCCACACCACCGAAGGCCTCCATCAGTTTTTCGTAGCGCGCGCCCTTGACGAACACCAAGGGTGATGGGTCGCGTCCTCCGGTAGTATTCACTTCGTCGCCGCGGTAGACGCCGTTGTTGTTCAGGATCACGACGCAGACCGGTAGGTCGTAGCGGCAGATCGTCTCGACTTCCATGCCGGAGAAACCGAAGGCGCTGTCGCCCTCGACCGCGATCACCTGCTCGCCGCTGACCACGGCCGCCGCGACCGAAAAGCCCATACCGATGCCCATTACGCCCCACGTGCCGACGTCCAGCCGCTTGCGCGGCTTGTACATGTCCACGATGCTGCGCGTGAAGTCGAGCGCGTTGGCGCCCTCGTTGACGAGGATGGCGTCCGGATTCGCCTTGACGATGTCGCGCACGACGTTCAGCGCGCTGTGGAAGTTCATTGGCGTGGGGTTCTTCGCCAGCGCTTCCGCCATCTTCGCGACGTTCTTGGTCTTGCGCTCCGCGATGGCATCGAGCCACTCGGCGGGCGGCGCAGGCCACGATCCCGCAGTTGCGTTGATGGCGCCGAGCATGGCCGAGACGCACGAACCGATGTCGCCGACGACCGGAGCATCGATACGGACGTTGCTGTCCGCTTCCTGCGGCGAGATGTCGACCTGGACAAACCTCTGTCCGCCCCATTTCTTGCCGCCGTCGGCGCCCCACGTCTTGCCCTTGGCGTGCGAAAGCAACCAGTTCAGGCGCGCACCGATCAGCATGACGACGTCGGCCTCGGGCAACACGTACGAACGCGCTGCGGCCGCGGATTGCTCGTGCGCGTCGGGCAGCAGGCCCTTGGCCATCGACATAGGCAGATAGGGGACGCCGGTCTTTTCCACGAGCGCGCGAATGTCCGCATCGGCCTGCGCGTACGCCGCGCCCTTGCCGAGAATGATGAGCGGACGCTTCGCACTCCTGAGCAGATCGAGCGCGCGCTGCACGGCGTCCGGCGCCGGGATCTGGCGCGGCGCCGGATCGACCACCTTGATCAGCGACTGCCGTCCCGCTTCCGCGCCGATCGTCTGCGGAAACAGCTTGGCCGGCAGGTCGAGATAGACGCCACCGGGCCGGCCGGAGAGGGCGGCACGAATCGCCCGCGCCACGCCCACCCCGATGTCCTCGGCGTGCAGCACTCGGAACGCGGCTTTGGCGTGCGGCCTGGCGATGGCGAGTTGATCCATCTCCTCGTAATCGCCCTGCTGCAAGTCGACGATCTCGCGCTCGCTCGAGCCGCTGATGAGGATCATCGGAAAGCAGTTGGTGGTGGCGTTGGCGAGCGCCGTGAGTCCGTTCAGGAAGCCCGGGGCGGACACCGTGAGGCAGATGCCCGGCTTCTGCGTCATGAAGCCGGCGATGGAAGCGGCATACCCGGCGTTCTGCTCATGGCGGAAGGAGATCACGCGTATTCCTGCGGCCTGCACCCTGCGCGTGAGGTCGGTAATGGGAATGCCGGGCAGACCAAAGATCGTATCGATGCCGTTTAGCTTGAGGGCATCGATGACCAGCTGAAAGCCGTCGGTCTCTTGTGACTGGGCATTGATCTCGCCACTGGCGATTTTCGGCGTGTCGTCGGCGGGGCTCGCTGCGGGCGAGGATTTGGCGGTTCCGATGGGTTGGTCGAGCATGGTTCTCTCTCCGAAAAGGTGCCGCGCTGAGACTGCGGGGCAGCGCCTCGGTCGCGCCGCGACGATCCCCGCCGGCAGGGGGAATCTACTTCAGTCGGCGCCTCGCGGCAGAGGTGCGGCTGCGCCAGGCCGTGTCGCGACTGCATCGTTCGCCGCCACGACCTTACGCCGCCACGGCTTCAGCATTGCGAGGGCTAGAACAGCGGCGAGAATGTTGGCCCCGGCCGCGATGATGAACACCAGGTCCCAGCTCCCGGTCGCCTTCTGGATGGTGCTCGCGTACGGAACCAAAAGCGAGGCCGTGCCCTTCGCGGTATACAGAAGTCCTGCATTGGTCGTGGCGAATTTGGTGCCGAACGTGTCCGTGCAGGTCGACGGGAACAGGCTGTAGATCTCGCCCCAGGCGAAGAACACGAGGCCGCTTAATACGACGAAATAGAACGGATCGGCGCCGAGTTTGTACAGCGCGAATATGCCAATGCCCTCGAGGAAGAAGGCGATGAACATCGTGTTCTCCCGGCCGATGTGGTCCGAGACCCAGCCGAAGAACGGCCGCGTGAGCCCATTCAATATGCGATCGATCGTGGCGGCGAAGGTCAGCGCCGGCATCGTCATCCACATTACCGTCACCGGCGTCGTCGCGACCTTGAGGTCGAGCGAGATCGGCGCCAGGTTGGCGGTGACGATCAAGCCGCCGGCGCCGACCAGGACAAACATGAAGTACATCAGCATGAAGATCGGCTGGCCCTTGGTCACGACGACCCAGCCACCCAGCAGGAAGATGAGGGCCGCGAGTGCGAGCGGGATGTAGAACCCGGCGCCCATGGCCCACATTCCAAGGCCCCCCACCAGGGCGATGAGCGCGCCGATGATCCACCACGAATTGGGACCGATGATCTCGTTGGGCGCAAACTGGCGCCGGCTCTGGATGACCGCGGCCTGGGCGGCGACCTCGGGGACCTGGCCCGGTTTTGGCGCGAACATCGCAAAGGCGAAGATGCAGATGATGATGCCCTGGCCGATGCCGAAATTGAAAAAAGTCGACTGGAACCCACTGTTCTTGATCATCGCGATGATCGGCACGACGGTCAGCGCCGAGCCGGCGCCGAAGCCCGCAGCCGTAATCCCTGCGGCCAAACCGCGCCGACCCGGGAACCATTTGAGCGCATTGCCGATGCATGTGCCGTATACCCCGCCCGCGCCAATGCCGCCGATGACTTGTGCCGTATAAAACATGGCCAGCGAGTCGGCAAATGAATTCATGACCCAGGCAATTCCGCACAGGACGCCGCCGACGAAAATCACGATCCGTGGACCGTACTTGTCGACGAACCAGCCTTCGATCGGCACGAGCCACGTCTCGAACAGGACGAACAGCGTGAACGCGACCTGGATCGCCGCCCGGTCCCAGCCGAATTTCTTCTGGATGTCGGGAACGAAAAACGTCCATCCATATTGCAAGTTGGCGATCATCACCATGCAGACAACGCCGATGACGAGCTGCACCCAGGGGGACGCAAAGAACGATTTGGTGTCCCGTGCCGATTCCATCGAGTCTCTCCTCCTAGTGGCCAACGGTAGCGGTGTCTACCGTCGGGTATGGGCCGTCTTACGCGGCCACGGTCTGGCTTTTTTTTGATGTTTGGCATAACGTATGTGGTATATCAGCTAAAGTCAACCTCGATTTAGGGCTACCGAGGACGCTGGCGAGCCGAGGCCCATAGCCGCCCGCCCTCATCGATACGGGCGTCCACCGTGCAGGCCATCAGGAGAGAAAGTGAAAGTATGCGTCTTCGGTGCCGGCGCCATCGGGGGCTATATGGGCGTGTGCCTTGCTCATTCGGGGGCTGAGGTGAGCTTGGTCGCCCGAGGGCCCCATCTCGAAGCCATACGCGCGCGGGGCCTGCGCCTGCAATACAACGGTGAAGAGCATGTTGCGCACCTTCGCTGCACCGACAATGCGGTCGAGCTCGGCCAGCAGGATTACGTGATCATCGGGCTCAAGGCGCACACGATTGACGAGGCAGTCGACGCAATGCTCCCGCTGCTGGGACCGTCGACAAGCATCGTCACCGCCAGCAACGGCATTCCCTATTGGTACTTCCATGGCAACGAGAACCTTTCCGGCGTCCATTTCCGCAGCATCGATCCGGGCGGCAGGCAGTGGAGCCGGCTGGGCCCGGAACGCGCCATCGGCTGCGTCGTTTTTCCGGCAGCCGAGGTCATCGCGCCCGGGGTCATACGCCACGCGCATGGCCGCAAATTTCCGATCGGCGAACCCGACGGCCGGAAAAGCGCGCGTGTCGAATTGCTGCACGAGGCGATGGTGGCGGGCGGCCTCGAAGCGCCTATCCGCGAGGACATTCGCGACGAGATCTGGCTCAAGTTATGCGGCAACATGTGCTTCAACCCGATAAGCGCGCTGACCCTGGCGACGGTCGATATCATCAGCGGCGATCCGGGAACGCGCGCGATCTGTCGAGCGATGATGCTCGAAGCGAAAGCGATCGGCGACTGCCTCGGTCTGCACCTCCGTGTCGATATCGAGCGACGCATCGACGGCGCAGGCGCACTGGGGCCGCACAAGATGTCGATGTTGCAGGACCTGGAGCGCGGCCGGTCGATGGAGGTCGAGCCGCTGATCGGTGTGGTGCAGGAGTTGGGTCTCTTCACCGGCATTCCGACTCCGACTACCGACGTCGTGCTGGCGCTCATTCGCCAGCGAGCGCAGCGCGCGACGGTAGCATTGCATTGACGACAGCGCCTGATTTGCGACGCCTGCGCGCGGTTGCCTCGCGTCCGCGAAAGCTGAGATGGGAGACGAAGCCATGACCACTGTTGCCGAAGCGCCCGGTACTCGACCGGCGCTGCCGACGCTCGGGCTGCAGCCGCTCAGTTCCAACGTGAGCTTCCGCGACCAGGCGTACGCGGCGCTGAAGCAGGCGATCATGGACGCCGACATTTACGCGCACCGTGACGAGATACGCCTCGACGAGCGGCAGTTGAGCCAGGCGCTAGGTGTCAGCCGGACGCCGATCCGCGAGGCCATGACGCTTCTCGAGCAGGAGGGATTTCTGCGCACGGTTCCGCGGCGCGGTGTCTTCATCATCCGCAAGACCAAGAAGCAGATCGTGGAAATGATCGAGATGTGGGCCGCGCTCGAAAGCATGGCGGCGCGGCTGGCGACCATCAATGCGTCGGACGAGGACATCCTCGCGCTGCGCCACATGTTCGACGAGTTCCACAATGCCACACCGGCCGAGCACATCGAGGAATATTCGGATGCGAACATCGCGTTTCATCAGGCGATCATCGGCCTCTCCGGCTCGCATCTTATGGGCAAGACGATCGAGAATCTTTTCATCCACGTTCGGGCGATACGGAGGATGACCATCTCGCAAAGCGACCGCGCGGCGCGCTCGATCGTCGATCACATGCGTATCATCGAAGCGCTGGAAAAGCGCGATACCGAGCTTGCCGAGCGCCTGGTACGCCAGCACTCGCTGGACCTTGCCGCGCATGTCGAAAAATACTGCGATTTCCTCCACTGACGCCATGACCCGCAGGAGCCGCGAACGAACGCAGCCCACCGGCGGTCGCGTATGAGCGAAGTCTTGGTCGTCGACACGTCGGCGCTCGGCCGCAAACGCGGCGTTCGTGGATATCCGAAGGGACGCCCCGTCGACCCGCAGGCCGTATCCGAGATTCGCACTTTGCTTGGCAATGCGCCACGCCGGCGCGACCTGCTGATCGAGTTCCTGCACCGAATTCAGGACCGCTATGGACATATTTCGGCGGCGCATATTCTCGCGCTGGCCGAGGAGCTCAAGCTCGCGCGCACCGAGGTTTACGAAGTTGCCACCTTCTATCACCATTTCGACGTGGTGAAGGAGGGCGAGATGCCGCCGCCGGCGCTGACGGTGCGGATCTGCGAGACCCTCTCCTGTCAGATGGCCGGCGCCGAAGCATTGCGCCACGCCGTCGAGCGTGCGAGCGGGGCCGGCGTGCGGGTGATCGGCGCGCCCTGCATCGGTCGTTGCGAGCACGCGCCGGCGGCAGTCGTCGGGCGCAACACTGTGGATGGCGCGACGGCGGAAAAGATCGCCGACGCGATCCGGGCTAAGCGTACTGAGGCCGAGCCGCCGCAGTATGTCGATTACGCGGCGTATCGCGCTGACGGCGGCTATCGCACGCTGCTCGCGTGTGGAAATGGAGAGCGTCCGGGCGACGCGGTCATTGCCACGATGGAACACTCTGGCCTTCGCGGCCTGGGCGGTGCCGGGTTTGCGGTCGGACGCAAATGGAAAATCGTGCGCGCCGAGCCCGCGCCTCGGTTGATGGCGGTCAACATCGACGAGGGTGAGCCGGGCACGTTCAAGGATCGCTACTATCTCGAGCGCGATCCGCACCGCTTTATCGAAGGAATGCTGATCGCGGCGTGGGCCGTCGGTATCGAGGACATCTACGTATACCTTCGCGACGAATATGCGGCTTGCCGGGCGGTACTTGAGCGCGAGCTCGATGCGCTGCAAGCTAATCCTCCCCGAGCGTTACCACGAATTCATCTGCGGCGCGGCGCCGGAGCGTACATCTGCGGCGAAGAGTCGGCCATGATCGAATCGATCGAAGGCAAGCGCGGCATGCCGCGCCTTCGTCCGCCTTACGTCGCGCAGGTTGGACTCTTCGGGCGTCCCACGCTCGAGCACAACATGGAATCGCTGTATTGGGTGCGCGACATCCTGGAGAAGGGCGCGGAGTGGTTCGCGGGTCAGGGACGCAACGGACGCAAGGGCCTGCGCTCCTTTTCGGTCTCCGGACGGGTGGTGAAACCGGGCGTGCATCTCGCGCCTGCGGGCATCACCGTGCGCGAGCTGATCGACGAATTTTGCGGCGGCATGCTTCCCGGACACGAGCTCTACGCTTATCTGCCGGGTGGCGCATCCGGCGGAATTCTGCCGGCATCGCTGGACCGCGTCCCGCTGGATTTCGATACGCTGCAGCCGCACGGATGCTTTATCGGCTCCGCGGCGGTGATCATCCTTTCGCAACACGACCGCGCACGCGACGCCGCGCTCAATCTGATGCGTTTTTTTGCCGATGAATCCTGCGGTCAATGCACGCCCTGCCGCGTGGGGACACAAAAGGCGGTCGGGCTGCTCGCGCGGCCGAAATGGGACACCGCGCTGCTGGCGGAGCTTTCCCAGGTCATGATCGACGCGTCGATTTGCGGGCTCGGGCAGGCCGCGCCCAATCCGATCACGTGCGTGATCAAATATTTTCCGCAGGAGCTGGCCGAATGAACGCTCCGTATGAAAAAGCGCTGGACGTGCAGCGCACCGAGTTTTTCCTGAACGGTGTCGAGCTCAGCGCCGAGCGCGGTGAAACCATCATCCAGGCGGCGAAGCGCCACGGCGTCGACATTCCGCATCTTTGCTACAAGGAAGGCATGCGCGCCGACGGCAATTGCCGCGCCTGCATGGTCGAGATCAAAGGCGAGCGCGTGCTGGCGCCATCGTGCTGCCGCGCACCCACGGCGGGGATGGAAGTTTCGAGCGACAGCCCGCGTGCGGTGCATGCGCAGAAGCTGGTGGTCGAAATGCTGGTCGCGGACGTGCCCCAAAGGGTCTACAAGCTCGACTCGGAGCTGGACCACTGGAAGCGATGGCTGAACATCGATGTTCCGCGCTTCGAGGCGCGGGCGCAGCCGCCTGCCGACCTCTCGCATCCGGCGATGGCGGTCAATCTGGACGCCTGCATCCAGTGCACGCGATGTGTCCGCGCCTGTCGCGAAGAGCAGGTCAACGACGTGATCGGCTACGCGTTTCGCGGCGCGGGCTCGCAGATCGTGTTCGATCTCGCCGACCCGATGGGTGTATCCACCTGCGTTGCCTGCGGCGAATGCGTGCAAGCCTGCCCCACCGGTGCGCTGGCGCCGGCGCACGACGCCTATCTCGTCCCGGTGGACAAGACGGTCGCATCGGTGTGTCCCTATTGCGGTGTCGGCTGCCAGCTCACTTATCACGTCGCGGACAATCACATCGTGCGCGTCGAAGGACGCGACGGCGTGGCCAATCGCGAGCGCCTTTGCGTCAAGGGGCGCTTCGGCTTCGACTACGTACATCATCGCCAGCGGCTGACCAAGCCGCTGATCCGCAAGCCCGGGATAACGAAATCAGCCGATTTCGTGATGGACCCGGCCAACGCGATGGCGGTGTTTCGCGAAGCGAGCTGGGAAGAGGCGCTCGACTTGGCAGGTAGCGCGTTGCGCGGCATACGCGATACGCATGGTCCCCGGGCACTGGCAGGATTCGGATCGGCGAAGGGATCCAACGAGGAGGCGTACCTGTTTCAAAAGCTCGTCCGAACGGGTTTTGGCTCGAACAACGTCGATCACTGCACGCGGCTTTGCCACGCATCGAGCGTCGCGGCGCTGCTTGAAGGCATCGGCTCGGGCGCGGTATCGAATCCGGTCATGGACGTCATGCAGTCCGAGGTGATCCTGCTCATCGGCGCCAATCCGGTAGTGAACCACCCGGTCGCGGCGACTTGGATGAAAAATGCGGTCAAGCGCGGGACCAGGCTCATCCTCATCGATCCACGGCGCTCCGAGCTCGCGCGACACGCGACCCACTACCTGCAGTTCAAGCCGGACACCGATGTCGCCTTGCTGAACGCGATGATGCACACGATCATCGAAGAGGGCTGGGTCCAGAAAAGTTTTATCAGGGACCGCACCAACGGCTTCGAAGCGCTCAAGGCCAACGTCGCCGGCTACAGTCCGGAAGCGATGGCGCCGCTATGCGGCATTCCCGCGGCGATCATTCGCGAGGTTGCGCGCCTCTACGCCACGTCGCGCGCGTCGATGATCCTGTGGGGCATGGGAATCTCACAGCATATCCATGGAACCGATAACGCGCGCTGCCTGATCGCGATGGCGATGATGACCGGGCAGATCGGCCGGCCGGGGACCGGACTGCACCCGCTTCGCGGACAGAACAACGTCCAGGGCGCGAGCGACGTCGGCCTCATTCCGATGATGTTTCCGGACTACATGCGGGTCGACAACCAGGAAGTGCTCGCGCGCTTCGAAGCCGCATGGGGCACCAAGCTCGATCCGGTACCCGGGCTCACCGTCGTCGAGATCATGAACGCCGTGCACGCCGGAGAGATTCGCGGCATGTACATCATGGGCGAAAACCCGGCGATGTCCGATCCCGACGTCAGTCATGCGCGCGAGGCCTTGTCGGAGCTGGAAATGCTGGTGGTGCAGGATATCTTCCTGACCGAGACCGGCTATCTCGCCGACGTGATCCTACCCGCGTCCGCATTCCCGGAGAAAACCGGCACCTTCACCAACACCGATCGCGCGGTGCAGCTCGGCCGCCAGGCGCTCGACCCGCCGGGCGAAGCGCGACAGGATCTGTGGATCGTCAACGCTATGGGCAGGCAGCTCGGACTCGAGTGGCACTACGACCATCCGAGCCAGGTGTTCGAGGAAATGCGCAGGACGATGCCGTCGATTGCCGGGATCACCTGGGACCGCCTGGAGCAGGAATCCGCCGTCACGTATCCGTGCGAGCACGAAGGCGACCCCGGCGAGCGCGTCGTATTCACCGAAGATTTTCCAACCGCGACCGGAACCGGTCGCTTCGTTCCCGCCAAAATCATTCCCGCCGCGGAGCAGCCCGATACGGCATTTCCTTTTGTGCTCATTACCGGCCGCCAGCTCGAGCATTGGCACACCGGCAGCATGACGCGGCGCACCGAAGTTCTCGACAGCATCGAGCCGGCGCCGGTGGCGTCGATTCATCCCGACGATCTTCTGGCCCTGGGTGTCGCGGCGGGCGGCGTGGTAACGGTGGCCTCGCGACGCGGCAGCGTCACGCTCTTCGCGCGTGCGGATGACGGCACGCCGAGAGGAGCGGTGTTCATTCCGTTCTGCTACTACGAGGCCGCTGCGAATCTGCTGACCAACCCGGCGCTCGATCCCTTCGGCAAGATTCCGGAGTTCAAGTATTGCGCGGTCCGGCTCAGCGCCGGCGGGACCATGGACCCTGGCCAGGGTTACAACGACTCGGCAAGCGACGAGGTGGCGAGTCCTGCCGACTGAATCCGGTTGGCGGGCCGACAGGTTTAGAATAGGCCACCGCTTCTTGCGGTAACAATAAGATCTCGGCGGAGCGGTCCGCAATGCGCCGCGTCCGATCGACAAACCTGGAGGAGCAACAGATGAGCAAGTTCAAGCGGATCGGCATGCTTGGGGCGCTGATGGCCACGCTGCTGGCGTGCTCTGCCATGGTCGCGGCTGCGCCCGTCGTCATGCGGGCCTCGCATCAGTTTCCCGGCGGCAAAGGCGATGTGCGCGACGACATGGTGCAGATGATCGCCCGCGAGGCCAAAGCGGCAAACGTCGACCTCGACATCCAGGTCTATCCGGGCGCATCGCTGTTCAAAGCGGAGCAGCAGTGGAACGCGCTGGTCAACGGCCAGCTGGACATCACCTTGTTCCCGCTGGATTATGCGAGCGGTCAGGTGCGCGCCTTCAGCGCGACCTTGATGCCCGGCCTGGTGCGAAGCTACGATCGCGCGAAGCGGCTCAACGACTCGCAGTTCATGAAGGACATCCACGCGCACATCGAGAAGGCCGGCGCAATCGTGTTGTCCGATGCCTGGTTCGGCGGCGGCATGGTGTCCAAGCGCGGCTGCATCCTCGAGCCCAATGACGTCAAGGGGCTCAAGTTCCGCGCCGCGGGCCCGACTTTCGCGCAGATGTGGCAGTCGGCCGGCGCCTCGATCGTGTCGATTCCATCGAACGAGATCTACAACGCGTTCCAGACCGGTGTGGCCGAGGGAACCGACACCAGCATGGGCAGCTTCCTGTCCTTCCGTCTCTACGAGCAGGCGAAGTGCCTGACCGCGCCCGGAACCAACGCGCTGTGGTTCATGTACGAGCCGCTGCTCATGTCGAAAAAGAGCTTCGATAAGCTCGACAAGAAGCAGCAGGACGTGCTGATCCAGGCCGGAAAGAAAGCGCAAAAGTACTACGAGGACAAGGCCGAGTCGGTCGACGAGGCGACGATCAAGGCCTACAAGGATCACGGCGTCGAGGTCAAGAGCCTCACCGACGCGCAGTACAACCAGTGGATCGAGATCGCCAAGAAGAGCTCCTATGCGGAGTTCGCCAAGGACGTGCCCGACGGAAAGAAGCTGATCGACGAAGCGTTGAGCGTCAAATAAACGCTTTGAGTCCCTATGGTCGGCGGACGGCACGCGGCGTTCACCGGATACCCTGTCTCACTGACCGCCGGCGCGGGTAGAGGTTGCGCATGGATCATTTCGTCCGCGCCATCAGACTGAGCTCGCGACTTTGCGGCTATTTCGCCGCGGCGCTCATCGCCGTCAGCGTCGTGATCGTCTGCGAAATGGTGTTCGTGCGCTTCGTGCTCAACGAAAACACCATCTGGCAGACTGACTTCGTCACCTATAGCCTGGTCGCGGCGACTTTCATCGGCAGCCCTTTTGTCCTGATGACGCGCGGGCACGTCAACGTCGACGTGCTGCCGCTCTATCTCGGCCCGCGCAAGCGCTGGTGGCTGGCGCTGATTTCGACGCTGCTGGCCATGGCGTTCTGCGTGACCATGGCGGTGCTCACCGGGGAATATTGGCTGGAGGCATGGAATCAGCGCTGGCTCTCGAACACCATGTGGCGGGTGCGGCTGTGGATTCCCTATGCTTCGATGCCGATCGGCCTCGGGATTCTCACCCTGCAATACGTCGTCGAGCTTTACTGTCTGACCACCGGTCGCGAGCCGCCGTTCGGCATTGCAAAGGAGCGTCGCGCGTGAGCCCGTCAACGCAGGGCGCGATCGTCCTCGTCGTCACGCTGATCGTGCTCCTTTCGGGCACGCCGGTCGCCTTCGGTCTGGGCGCGCTCTCCATCGCCTTCATCGTCATCTTTCAGGGCTTCGGCGCGCTGCATGTCGTCGCGGAGACCTTCTTTCACGGATTGAACGATTTCACGCTGGTTTCGATCCCGATGTTCGTGATGATGGGCGCGGCAATCGGTTCCTCGCCCGCGGGCAAGGATCTCTACGAAGCACTCGACCGCTGGCTCTACCGTCTTCCGGGCGGCTTGGTGATCTCCAACCTCGGCGCATGCGCAGTGTTCGCCGCGCTTACCGGCTCTTCGCCCGCGTGCTGCGCCGCCATCGGCAAGATGGGCATTCCGGAGATGCGACGGCGCGGCTATCCCGACGACATCGCGACCGGGTCGATTTGCGCCGGCGGCACGCTCGGCATCCTGATCCCGCCGTCGATCACCTTCATCCTCTACGGCATCGCCACCGAGACCTCGATCGGGCGACTTTTCCTCGCCGGCGTATTGCCCGGCATCATGCTTACGCTGCTGTTCATGCTGTGGACGCTGTTCATCATCTGGAAACGGGGCTTCCGCTCGCACGCCATCGATTTCCGCTACAGCTGGAAGGAGAAGTTCCAGTCGATCCCGAAAATCGCGCCATTCATCGTCATCATCGTCGGCGTCATGTACGCGCTCTACGGCGGAGTGGCAACGCCGTCCGAGGCGGCGGGTGTCGGCGCGGCGATGTGCGTGCTGCTCGCAGTGATCATTTACCGCATGTGGGCGCCGGGGAAGTGGTGGGCGATCCTGCGCGACACGACACGAGAGTCGGTGATGATCCTGACGATCATTGCCGCGGCCGTGTTGTTCGGCTACATGCTGACTTCTCTTTACCTCACCCAGACGCTTGCTCAGGCGATCGCCGACATGCACGTCAATCGGTGGGTGCTCATGGGTATGATCAACGTGTTCCTGCTCGTCTGCGGGTTCTTCATTCCGCCGGCTGCCATCATCCTCATGACCGCGCCGATTCTCTATCCGATCATCAAGGCCGCCGGCTTCGATCCGGTGTGGTTCGGCGTGATCCTGACCATCAACATGGAGATCGGGCTGATCCATCCTCCGGTCGGGCTCAACATCTACATCGTCAGCTCCATCGCGCCGGATGTTCCGGTTACGCGGATCATGTGGGGCACGATTCCCTACGTGATCTGCATGATGCTGCAGATCGTGATCCTGTGCGTGTTTCCCGAGATCGCTACCTGGCTTCCGGATCACATGATGGGCGTGTCGCACTGAACGCATGGCTTCGTGGTTCGTCGCCGGGGCTCGTGGTCGGGGCTCACCGTCAGCGGGTGCTAAGGGCCGGCGTTGTGAAGAGCGGTGAAGAGAAGCGCGAGCTGCTCGGCCCGATCGGCGAGCAAGTCGCCGGCCTGGGCAACGCATTGCTCCAGCGCCATCGGCCCGAACGTCAGGGAAAAGCAACCGGCGAAATGGCGCGAGAGCTCCGGAAGCGCGGCACGATCGATGCCGCCGGAAATCAGCGTCACGGGCACGCCCATCGAAGCTCCGCGGCGCGAGACGACGAGAGGTGTCTTCCCCAGCAGGGTCTGCGCGTCCGTGCGCCCTTCTCCGGTGATCACCCAGTGGGCGCCTTGGATTGCCGCATCGAGCCCGACCAGGTCGGCGACGACTTCCGCCCCGGAGCGCATTTCGCCGCCCAGCAACTGAAGGGCAAAACCGAGACCGCCCGCGGCGCCTGCGCCGGGCCGATCGTGCGCAGTCTTTCCCAGTGCTTTTTCAACGAGTGCCGCGAAGCGCGCGAGCCTCGCGTCGAGCTTCGCCACGCGCTCGGGGCGCACGCCTTTTTGGGGGCCGAAGATTGCGGTGGCTCCGCGAGGACCGGCCAGAACGTTGTCGACATCGGACATGATGGTGATCGTCGCCTGTCGCAGACGCGGATCGAGTCCACCGGCATCCACCGTGGCGAGCGTCGCCAGGCCTCCGGGCGTCGCGTCCACGGCGCGCCCGCCCGCATCGAGCAGTTGCACGCCGAGCGCGGCCAGCATGCCCGCGCCGCCATCGTTGGTGCTGGTGCCGCCCAGGCCGACCATGAACTCCCGCAGCCCGCCATCGAGGAGCCTGGCCATCAGCTCGCCGATGCCGCGCGAGCTGCGCTGTTCGACATCGATCGCGGTGCCGTCGGGATCGGTGAGGCCGACGATCTGCGCGGCTTCGACGATCGCGATCCTGCCCTCGCCGACGATCCCGTAACTCGCTTCGACGGTCTTCCCTGACGCCCCGCTGACGCGGGCAGTCAGGCGTTGCCCGCCGCACGAAAGCACGGTGTCGAGCGTTCCTTCGCCGCCGTCGGCCATGGGACACAGACGCAAGTCCGAGTGATGCCAAACGCGGCGCAGGCCCTCGGCTATGGCCGAAACAGCGCGCGACGCTGCGATCGATCCTTTAAAGGAATCGGGAGCGATGACGACGACGGGAGGATGTGCGGCCATGCGCGTCGGATATGATAAGTGAGGATAAAAGCGGATAACGGCGAGTAAGCGCGGGTGCAAGCGAAGGGCTGCGCCGTCATGGTATCAGCAGGACCAAGCGCGGAGAAAACGATGCGTTGTGTGTGGCGAGCCTCGGTGGTTGCATTGACCGCGATCACATTTACCGCCGGCGCGGATCGCGCGTTTTGCGCCGCGGATTACGCCCGCGAAGCGCGCCTGGCGCAGGAGATCGTGCCGGCGATCGTCGTCGGCGACGCCGTCTATCTCACGACTGCGGCGCAGCCTCCATTTCTCGCGCTCTACACCGAGGCAACGTCGCCGGCGATTGCCAAAGCCGCGATCATCGTCGTCCACGGCGCGGGAGTGCATCCCGACTGGCGTTTGATCAACGGACTTCGCAGCGGGCTCGCGGAAGCAGGGATATCGACGCTTTCGGTGCAGATGCCGGTGCTCTCGGCGGACGCGCCGCGCGAGCAGTACGCAACGCTATTCCCCGAAGCCAACGGGCGGCTTGCCGCGGCCGTCGCCTATCTCCGCGAGCGCGGCATGGAACGGATGGCCATCGTGTCGCACAGCATGGGGGCGTCGATGGCCGACGCGTATCTTTCCTCACCATCGGCGGTGAGATTGGCAGCCTGGGTGCCGGTCGGCATGCTGAGCGCGTTCGGTTCGCATCCGGCCATGCCGGTGCTGGATGTCATTGCGGAGCGCGATTTTGCGCAGGTGCTGGACGTTGCGCCAAAGCGTGCGGCGACCCTCCCGCGCGATGCTTGCTCGAAGCAGCTTGTCATCGCCGGCACCGATCACTACATGGAAAATCGTCAAAAGGAGCTGGTCGCGGCGATCGTGCCATTCCTCGTTCTCGCATTCGCGGGCAAATGCTGACCGCTTTAGCACGAGAGTCACTGCCGATAGGTAGCCTTGCGCAGCCGATCGTTCACCGCGACCCAATCGGGACCGTCCGGCGGCGCCTCGATCCAGATTTCGTCGGCGCCGAGCGCGTCGAGGGTGCGCAAGCTGGCATAGAGATCTCGCGCGTAGGCCGTGCTCTTTTCGGGTGCGCGGATCCAGGTGCCCGCCAATCCCGTCGGCTTCTCGACCGAGCGCGCAAGCACTGCAATGTTCATAACCGTTTTAGTTGACGTGGGGAGCGCGTGAACGAGCTCGTCCGGTGAAACGAGCCGCGCCGCCGTCCTCGGCGCGTAATGCAACGCCAGCGTGCCGGATGCTCTCGGCGACTGTGAATTTGCCGGCCGCGGCGCGGAACCGAGAACGCGGCGCAGCGCCTCGACGGTGATGGCTCCCGGGCGAAGCAGCACCGGTTCATCCGTGGTGAGATCGACGATGGTCGACTCGATGCCGTGGCGGCTCGAGCCACCGTCCAGCACCAGCGCGATCGCGTTTCCGAACTCCTCGGCGACATGTCGCGCATTGGTCGCGCTGATGCGGCCAAAACGGTTGGCGGAAGGTGCGGCAATGCCGTCGCTGCCGAGGACGAGCAATCGCGCCAGCAACGCGTGCGCGATCGGGTGCGCGGGAACGCGCAAGCCCACGCTGTCCTGGCCGCCGGTCACGACATCGAGTACGGTCGAGGCGCGCGGCAATATCAACGTCAAAGGGCCTGGCCAAAAGGCCTCGGCGAGCGCTTCCGCGCTTGCGCCGGTCTCTCGCGCCCAGCGCGGCAGGAGATCTGCGCCGGCCAGATGCACGATGACCGGATGGTCGGCGGGCCGCTCCTTGATGACAAACAGCCGCCGCACCGCGTCGGCATTGCGTGCGTCCGCGCCGAGTCCGTATACGGTTTCCGTGGGAAACGCGATCAGCGCTCCGGCGTGCAACAACTGCGCCGCGCGCTGGATTTCTTCGAAGGCGACAGGGTTCACTGCCGATCGCCGGCGGTTTTCGGCCCGCTGGCAGCGCCCCCAACGCCGGGTTCATCGGATTTGGTAGAATTCAAGTCTTTGTGCCGTGGCGGCCGTGGGGCGCGTAATCTCCACGCATTTCCGGGCATCTTCGAATAATCCACGCAGGGAGCGGTAATGGGTGAGTTTCTGTTCACGTCGGAGTCGGTTTCGGAAGGTCATCCGGACAAGGTTGCCGACCAGATTTCCGACGCCGTCCTCGACGCGATTCTAACGCTGGATCCGCACGCTCGAGTAGCCGCGGAGACGCTGGTGTCGACCGGCCTGGTGGTCATGACCGGTGAAATCACGACCGATCACAAGCACGATTATGCGCGCATTGCCCGAGACACCATTCATCGCATCGGATACACCGACCCCGAGCTGCACTTTGACGCCGAGGGCTGCGCGGTCATGGTTTGCTATGGGAGGCAGTCGCCCGATATCGCCCGCGGCGTCGATCGGACGTCCGAGGAGTACATGAATCAGGGCGCGGGCGATCAAGGCCTGATGTTCGGTTATGCGTGCGACGAGACGCCGTCGCTGATGCCGTTTCCGATCTATTACGCGCATCGTCTGGTGCAGCGTCAAAGCGAAGTGCGCCGCGATGGCCGCCTGCCGTGGCTGCGGCCGGATGCGAAATCGCAAGTCACGGTGCGCTACGTCGATGGCCGGCCGAAAAAAGTCGACACGGTGGTGCTATCGACGCAGCATGATCCGAGCATGAACCACAAGCAGAAGGAATTGATGGAAGCCGTGGTGGAGGAAATCATCAAGCCGGTGCTGCCGAGCGAAATGCTGATCGACGCCAAATATCTCGTGAATCCGACCGGACGCTTCGAAATCGGCGGCCCGCATGGCGACGCGGGTCTGACCGGGCGCAAGATCATCGTCGACACTTACGGCGGCGCCGCGCCGCATGGCGGCGGCGCATTTTCCGGCAAGGACCCATCCAAGGTTGATCGCTCGGCCGCTTACGCCGCCCGCTACGTCGCCAAGAACATCGTCGCCGCCGGCATCGCGCGCCAGTGCCAGGTGCAGCTCTCCTACGCCATCGGCGTCGCGCAGCCGATCAACGTCACCGTCTACACCGAAGGCACGGGCAAGATCTCCGACGCGAAGATCGCCGAGCTGGTCACCGCGCACTTCGACCTTCGGCCCAAGGGCATCATCCAGATGCTTGATTTGCTGCGGCCGATTTATCTCAAGACCGCGGCTTATGGGCACTTCGGGCGCGACGAGCCCGAGTTCACGTGGGAAAATATCGACCGCGCCGACACGCTGCGCGCGGCGGCCGGATTGAAGGGCGAAATCAGGCAGTCGGTGCCGGCCTAGTTTCTTAAGCGAAGTGACGTCACAGCAGCGTTCCCTCGGCGGGGGACTTTTCCGGTAAGGGAATGAACTCCGATTCGTCCGGCACGGGCGCAAACTTTCGCTCGCGCCAGCGCGCGCCGGCGGAGGCTATCAGTTCCTTCGAGCTGGCGACAAAGTTCCACCAGATCAAGCGCTCGCCGTCCAGCTTGCTGCCGCCGAGGAGCACCATGACAACGCGCGAGCGCGCTTCGATCCGCACGGTCGACCACGGTTGCAATACTGCCATATGGTGGACGGGAAGCGCCTCGCCGGCGATCGCGAGCTCGCCCTCGATGGCGTAGACGCCGCGTTGCTCGTGCTCGGGATACAGATCAAGTGCCGAGCCGGCCTCCATGTCCGCGGCGACATAGAACATGGGAGAGAATGTCGACGCAGGAGAGCGCTGCCCAAACGCCGTGCCCGCGATGAGGCGCATGGTCACGCCCGGCAGCGTGATTTTCGGCAGCGACGCGCTCGCGTAGTGGGCGAACGACGGTTCGCCCTGCTCGTGCGCCTTGGGTAGCGCGACCCAGGTCTGAAGTCCGTGCAGGCGCTGGCCGGAGGCGCGATCTTCCGGCGACGTGCGCTCCGAATGCACAATGCCGGCGCCGGCGGTCATCCAGTTGACGTCGCCCGGTTCGATCCGCTGAACACTGCCCAGGCTGTCGCGGTGCATCATCGCGCCTTCCAGAAGATAGGTCACGGTGGCGAGGCCGATATGCGGGTGCGGACGCACGTCCACGCCTTGGCCGGGTAGGAAGCTCGCCGGGCCGAAGTGGTCGAAAAAGATAAATGGCCCGACCATCTGCGCTTCGATCGAAGGCAGAAGACGCTGCACCTCGAAGCCCCCGAGATCCTTGGTGTGTGGCTTGAGCAGCACGGCAATAGGCGAAGCGGAGCCGGAGTCTTTTTTTGCCATGATCGGTATCGCGCGGCGGGACGACCAACCAATTGAGGAACCTAGCCGCGCACTTTCGTAATGCGCAATAGTAGCGTCTCAACTGCCGAATCGAAAATGATATTCGGTCGCAGCCGCTGCGGGTCACTAAAGCGTTCCCCGGCGGGCGCGCTTGACCGCGAACCGGCCTGGATCGATCGCGTCGACCAGTGTCGCTTCGAGCGGCAGGGGCTCGCCTTCGAGCTGACTCGCAAGGCACTCGGCGGCAAGCGCCGTCCAGGCCAATCCGCGCGACGCGAATGCAATGGCACAGAAGAGCCCCGGCAGGCGTGGCATGTCGCTCGCGTGGGCTCCGCTCAGCGTGTCCGCGATCTCGCGAGCGCGATCCATGTCGACTATCGACCCCACCATGGGCAGGCGATCCCGTGCGACGCAGCGCATGCCGACCTCGCCTCGCAACGACGCCATGTCCACGTGCGCGGTAATCCCGGGCAGCAGCCGCTCGGCGCGACGCAAGTTGGCGGCGTGACGGGTGTCGTCCGGTTGCATCGCGTCGTCGCCGTGATCGTAGCTTGCGCCCGTGACGACGTTGCCATCGATCGCGGGCAAGACGTAACCTCGTCCGCATACCACCGTCCGCGGCGCGCCGGAAGATGCCGGGAAAAGCGTAAGCTGGCCCGCAATCCGCTGCAGCGGCTCCGGTGCGAGATCCACCAGCCGCGCGGCGTCGCAGGCATTGGCAAGCACCACCACCGGGGCGCTGGCGAGCTCGACTCCGGAGGCGTCGATTGCGCACCAGCGCTCGCCGAGACGTCGCAACACCGCGACCTTCCGATGAAGCATTATCCGCGGAGCCGGCGTCTGCGCACGCGCCGCCGCGGCGAGTTGCGAGCGCACCACTTCGCCCGGTCGCGCCCAGTCGCCCATCGGAATCCACCAGCCTCCTGCTCTGACAGCTTGGCCTGCGCGCGAGCTGGCCGCATCGCGGGAGAGTAGCTGCGCATACTCGGCCGGATAGGCGAGCGCTGCGAGGATTTCTGCCATCCGCGCTTCATGGCTTGCGTCATCCGCGATCTGCAGCACGCCGCAAGGCGGGCGCATCGAGGCGCTCTCGTCGACATTCATCGATCGCCGACGCGAATGCGCATACAGGAAGCCGGCGCGGGTGAAGCGCGACAGCATGCAATCGTCACGCGACAGGTGCGGCTGCAGCACGCCTGCGTACAGTCCCGACGCGCCGCCGGCCGCAGCACCATTGCGATCCAGAATGTCTACCTGCCAGCCTCGCGACGCGAGGCGCTCGGCTATCGCCGCACCGGCGAGCCCCGCTCCGACGACAAGCGCGGCGTGCTCCGGCCACTCGATTCGGGGCGGAGGCGTGTGCCTTGTCGACCAGCGAGGCGCGAAACACCCCGTCAGCATCTCGCGCTTGCGTCCATAGCCAAGGTTTTTCTCGACCGCGAAGCCGGCCGCCGCGAGCGCGTCGCGCACCGCGCGCGCGGTGGTATAGGTGGCAAGCGTCGCGCCGGGCCGGGCGAGCCGTGCAAGAGCCTTCATGACCGCGGGCGACCACATCTGCGGATTGCGGTCGGGCGCAAAGCCGTCGAGATAGAATGCGTGAGCACCGAGGCGCAAGTCGCGCAGCGCATCGATCACGTCCGCGAATACGAGCGTCAGCGTGATTCGTCCCTGGTCCAGATGGAGCCGGTGCACACCGGCGATCGCAGGCGGCCACGCTGCGCAAATCGCGGCCGACTCGCCGCTGAATTCAGGGTAGCGTGCGTGCAGCGTGACAAGATCCTCGCGAACGAAGGGGTGGCGTTCGACGGAAACGAAATGCAGGTGCCGGCATCGTTTCGGATCCGACCGCCACGCCGCGCAGGTCGCCATGAAATTGAGCCCCAGACCAAAGCCGGTTTCGACGATGGTGAATACGTGTGTGCCAGCCCAGCGCGCTGGCAGACCGTTGCCGTGAAGAAAAACGTGTCGCGCCTGATCCGGCCCCGACCCGGCGCTGTGATAGACATCGCCGAACTTTTCCGAGAACGGCGTGCCTGACGGATCGAAGGCGATCGCTGCCGGGCGGATGACGACGGGCATCGGGCCAATATGCGTGCTGCCGCCGAAGTGCGTCAAGCGCGTGCGCGATGGGCCCGGTTGCCGGCGTCGCGCGGTCGGATAGTCTTCAAGCAGACCTTAATCATTACCGTGCCTTTCGCCTACTACGACAAGCTTTCGCGCGCCCGCCAGCACATCTACCGCAAGAGCGACGCCATTGAAACGCTGGGCATCCCGCCAGGACTTGCGCTTGGGCGTGCCATCGCGGCGATCGCCGACGGCTTGCGCAACGAGCACCGCGCCAGCGCGCAGGGTGCGTGCCAGAGTCTGGTCAATGCGCTCCTCGAGGGCTACCACGTTCCCGCGGTCCGGGTGAAGGTGCTCTTGCGGCGGCCCGCCGACGACTACGGCGAGCTGCACGGGCTCTATGAGCCCGAAGACGACGGCACGCGAGCGTGCATCACGCTATGGATGCGCACCGCACAGAGGAAGCAGGTAGTTGCGTTCAAGACTTTCCTGCGCACGTTGATTCACGAGGTCTGTCATCACCTCGATTACGAGTTGTTTGCGCTGGAGGAGACCTTTCACACCGAGGGCTTCTATAAGCGCGAGTCGACCCTGGTAAGCGCGCTGCTGGCTCAACTCGCGGCACAATCGGAGCAGAGTTTATAGACCGAATGCACCCTTCGGAGGCGGAAGAGCGAGTGCGTCTGCCGCGGGAGGGCGCCGCCAACGCACTTCGATGCCGGCGTTCACGCGACGACCACTGTCGTCCCGCTTGCTTCAGGCTGTCAGAATACCCGCCACACAAAACAAACCCCGCTCGCGGCGGGGTTTGTCGAGGCAGATGCCGGTCAGCGCAGCTTTCGCCGGATGCTCCAGATGGCGATCCCGCCCAGCAGTGCGATGAGTAGCAGCACGCCCCATTCCGACAGTGTCGGGACCACAATTGGACCAGGGGCTGGGCCGCCACCACCGGCCTGGAAGTTGGTCGTCAAGTACTGGACATATGTCGCGCTGGCACCCGCGGCGAGGGTCAAGGGCGTAGCGAAGCCCCAATAATGTTCGGTCGCGCTGTCGCTGCCCCCACCGGTATTGGTGAAGTCCCAAGCGGCGCTGAAGGCCGCGCCCCAGCTGGAATAGCGCAGTTGCTCAGGCGGCGTCGGCACCGGAACGAGCGGTCCGCCCGTTACCGTTCCGAACACGCTGAACAAGGGCGTCGTGAGGTTGTTGACCTCCTCGAAAAGCTGGAAAGCCGGACTGGGGAAGGTCGCGAATGTGCTCGTAAACGCGCCATCCGGATTGCGGGTGCGGAAGAACGACGCGTCGTTGCCGGCGATGTCCCAGTCCCACATGAAGCGCAGTCCATATTGCCTGGGCGCACCAGAGGTGTTGGTCACCGTCACCGTTTGCTGGACATTGGTATTGGTCAGCGTGGTGCCGTTGATCACCACGTCCTGGGTGATCGTCCAGCTCGGTATGGTCCACACCGTCCGGTAGCCGTTCGCCAGGTTCGTCACCACTCCGACGCCCGGGGCCGTACTCATGTTCTGATAGGTGTAGCCAGCAAGACCGGGCGCGGCACTGCCGGCGTTGCCGTACATGATCATCGCAGTAGCATCCCTGAAGGTGATATACGACGTCCCTACGGGGAATAGAACCAGTTGGCCTGGATTCGGATGGCTCGCGCCGGTTCTGACGGTCCACATGCCGAGGTCGCTGGTGTTGGAGTTCTCGATCTCGAGGACCAGGATGCCGTTGGTTGTGGAGACGAGCGCGGCGGGAGCAACGAAAGCGCCAGCCGGCGCCTTCACCGCCGCATGGAGCGGCGAGATCAACAAACAGGCAAGCCATAGCGACGTGAATAAGCTCGCCGCGAATTGCTTTCTAATTTTCATAGGACGCCCCTTCGGATCGACAAAGCATTCGGCAACCACCAGAGTCCTCTCGCATCGCCTCACCCCGCCGGCACGCGAGCCCGGTTGCAAGGCGGCTATCCTAGGGGCGCCAGCGCCAGGCGTCAATGAATTGATGCGGCTTGGCCGAGCGACCGCGTTTTCTTACAACAAATTGGGCGAAACCTGGATCCGCCCGCGACCTGGCTGGTGCCGAATCTCTGACGTGTGCAGATGACAAAAGCGCACGGCCGCGCCGATTTTATGACGACGGCACTGCACGTTCCGGCCCGGCTAACGCTCTAAGGCGCCAGCTTTCCGCACGCTGCTCGTGAGATGGAGTGTCTCGTGTCGCACGCTATTCGTGAGATGGCACGCGTACGGGACACTCGCTCCAATATTGCACTCACCAACACTTATGTTAGATTACCAACATAACTGCCCGTTGCCTGTCGGTCGTTACACCCCGGAGCACCGATGGATTTCATCTTCATGCTGACCCGCAACGACAGGACCGTCGAGGACGCGGACTGTCTGGTGGATCAGGTGTGCGATCTGGGAGTGACGCACATCGGCTTCAAGGATGTCGGCGTGCCCTCTGCCAAAATGCAGGAGCTGGTGAGCAGGATCCGACGCCGCGGCGGCGTCTGCTACCTCGAGGTTGTAAGTACAACACCCGAGTCCGTAATTCGTTCGCTCGAGTCCGGCGCCGCCCTCGGTGTGGACCGGATACTCGGCGGCACCGATCTTCAGGCCGCGCGGCGCATCCTTGGCGACCTTTCCCGCTACTTTCCGTTTCCCGGCCGCCCGGTCGGCCATCCAACCCGCCTGGAGGGATCGGCGGCGCTGGTCGCCGAGCATTGTGGCAGAGCGCGGGCGATGGGCTGCGGCGGCGTCGATCTTCTCGCGTATCGGGCGACGGAGGCGGAACCGCTCGACCTGGTTCGAGCGGCACGCAACGCACTCCCCGGTGGAAAGCTGATCGTCGCCGGCAGCGTGAGCTCCCGCCAGCAGATTCGCGCGCTTTCCGAATCCGGCGTGGATGCGTTCACGATCGGTTCGGCGGTGTTCGATGGCTCCTTCTCGCCGGCCAAGGGATCGTTGCGAGGCCAGGTCCTCGACATCCTCGAGGCGTGTGACAAGGCACCGAAGATGGCGGCATGAGCGCCGCCGGGCCGTCCCAAGGTGCGAATTGCGCCCCCTCCGGGGGCAGCGCAGCGGCGATAGCCGCAAGCGCGGGGGTCCAGCATTGAGTCGCGCGGCGACCGCGGCGGACACGCTCGGTCAATTGTTGCGCGGCGAATGGTCGGACCCGGACGGCGGCCCGCCGATCAGGGTCCCCTTTCTGGCCGTGGCGATCGAGCGCAGCCTTTCCGGCCTGGAGGCGGACCTGGTCGCACCACTGCGACTGGGTCGCCGCATCGCCGTTGTCAGCGACGCGACGACGCGCGCTGTGCTCGGAGAACGCGTCGAGCGCGCGCTCGCCGGCGTAGCGGCGATCGTGCCGGTCGTTCTCGACCCCCAACCGCACGCCGACGCGCGCACCGTGGAGACCGTTCGGCGCGCATGTGCGCACGCGGACGCGCTGGTGGCGGTCGGTTCGGGAACGATCAACGACCTCTGCAAATATGCGGTAGCTAAGGATGGAAAGCCCTACGCGGTCTTTGCGACCGCCCCTTCGATGAACGGCTACGCGTCGAAGAACGCGGCCATCACCATCGACGGCCACAAGATGTCGCTGCCGGCGGTTTCGCCCGTGGGCGTCTTCATCGACCTTGGCGTATTGTCCGCAGCTCCCGCGCGGATGATCCGGGCCGGCCTCGGCGATTCGCTGTGCCGGTCCACGGCGCAGGCGGACTGGCTGCTTTCGCATCATATGCTCGGCACGCCGTACCGGCGCGCGCCCTTCGTGCTGTTGGCGGAGGACGAACCGGCATTGCTGGACGATCCCGAAGCGCTGCTGCGCGGCGATCCGGAGGCGATGCGTGCGCTTGCGCGCACGCTGGTACTCTCCGGCCTGGGCATGACCATCTGCGACGGAAGTTATCCGGCGAGTCAGGGTGAACATCTGATAAGCCATTACATCGACATGTTTGCCCCCGCTGGGCGCGAACCCTATTTTCATGGCGAGCAGGTGGCCGTTGCCACGCTGACCATGGCCCGTATTCAGGAAGAAGTGCTTGCCGCCGGGCCACCGCGCCTGCGGTCGGAGTCCATTGCCTGTGCCGAGCTGCAACGCCGGTTCGGCGCCGAGATCGGCGAGTCGTGCTGGCGGGAGTTCGCGGTGAAGCAGATGACCCCGGATGCCGAGGCGAGGCTCGAGCAGCGCTTGGCAGAGCATTGGAACGACATTTGCGAGAGCGTCGGCCGCGCAATGCTTCCCGCGGAACGGATCCGCGCCGTCCTGCAGCGCGCGGGCTGCCCGACCGGTCCGACGCAGATCGGCCTTTCCCCGGCTTTTTACGCCGCGGCCGTCCGCAATGCCAGATTTCTGCGCAATCGTTACACGTTCCTCGATCTCGCCGATGACTCGGGGCATCGCGCGGTGATGGCCACGACCTAGCCATGGGACGACGAAAGCCGCGGCTCGGCCAGCAAGAGCGCCACGCGCAATTGCTGGCGCTGCTCCGACGCGAGGGGACCGTGCGCATCGCGACGCTCGCCAAGGCGTTTGACGTGACGACCGAAACAGCGCGGCGCGATCTCGACGAATTGGCGCAAAGCGGTGCGCTCAAGCGCACCTATGGCGGCGGGGCGAGCCGGTCGCTGACCGACGAGCCGGGCATCGGCGTTCGTAGCCGCGCGCATGCGGCAGAGCGCGGCTTGATCGGCGCCGCCGCGGCCAGGATGGTGGAGTCGGGCGACGCGCTGATGATCGATTGCGGATCGACCACCAGCGTGTTCGCCAACACCCTGGCGGCGCAAAATCTGCATCTGACGGTCGTGACCAATTGCCTGCCCGTGGCACGCGCGCTGGGCACGAACATTCATTGTCGCGTGATCCTCTGCCCCGGGGACTACGTGCAGCGAGAGGGAGGCGCATTCGGAGCGGACGCGCTCGAGTTCATCCGGAGATTCAAGGTGAACAAGGCATTCATCGGCGCCGGCGGGCTTTCACCGGACGGCGTGACGGACGCGGATTCGCTGGGCTGTTCGATCAAGCGCGCGATGATGGAGCGGTCCGATCGGACGATCCTGCTGCTCGACAGTTCGAAATTCGATCTGGTCCAGTTCGAGCGCGTGTGCGAGCTCTCCGATATCGATGAACTGGTTTCCGAAGCGACTCCGCCGAAAAAGCTTGCCGCGAGTCTGAGACGCGCGGGCGTGCAAGTGACGCTCGCCAAGTCGTAGTGGATTGACCCGAAATGTGGTGGTTGCAAGGTATGCGTTCCGCCATAGCGGTGTGGTGCCGCCGCGGCCAAGCAGCATCGGCAACGGGGGTTGGCGAATCCAACACACGGGCTTGTGAGCCCAATACTGCCGTGCTATCGTGCTTTTTGGGGTCACGAGTCAAACCGCCGCGGGACGAGAGGGCGAGATCGCGAGGTCTTCGCCCGACTTCCGGGGCACACGCGGAGAGCCAGCACATGACTACTTGGACGCGAACGATCCGGCGCTTGACTGCCGTTGCGCTGGTCTCACTCTGCTTCGCCGCGCAAGCGGGCGAAATCACCGCTTATACCGCGCTCGAGGAAGACGATGTCAAGGTCTACCTTGATGCGTTCAACAAGGCGAAGCCGGGCATCAAGGTGAACGTGCTGCGCCTGTCGACCGGCGATCTGGCCGCGCGCATGCTCGCGGAAAAGAGCAACCCCCGCCATGACGTCATCTGGGGCTGGGCGGTGACCCAGATGGTCGACCCTCGGTTCCTGGAAATGACCGAGCCGTACAAGCCGGCAGGGATCGAGAAGGTCAACGCCCAGTTCAAGGATCCGGATGGGCGCTGGTTCGCGACGACGGGGTACTTCGCCGGCTTCTGCGTGAACACCGAAGTGCTGAAGAAGAACAATCTGCCGATGCCAGCGTCGTGGCAGGACCTCCTGAATCCCGTCTACAAGGGGCAGATCGTGATGCCCAACGCAGCGAGCTCGGGCACCGGCTACGCGCAGGTCGTGAGCCTGCTGCAGATGAAGGGGGAGGAGAAGGGCTGGCAATACCTCAAGGATCTCGACAAGAACATCGCGCAGTACATCAAATCCGGCTCCCGGCCGTGCAAGGCAGCGGCCACCGGCGAATATGCGATCGGCGTTTCCTTCGCGTTCAGCGCTGTCAAGCAGATCATGGAAGGTTACCCGATCAAGCTGGTGATCCCGAGCGAAGGCGCCGGCTTCGAGACCGAGGTCAACGCACTGATGAAGACCGCCAAGAACAAGGAAGACTCGAAGCAGTTTCTCGACTGGCTGCTGACGCTCGACGCGGCGAAGCTCTACGGCGAAAGGGCGGAGATGTCGTCCGTCCCCGGAGCCAAAGCGCCCGATGCCGTCCTGAAGGCCGGCCTGCCGGCCGACGTCTCGACGGTGCTCTACAAGATGGACTTTGCGGCATCGGCGAAGAACAAGGATCGCATCATCGCCGAGTGGAAACAGAAGATCGAGCGCTAGTGTACTGAGTTAATAATTCGTTGAATCATTTATCGAC